>ENA-OSIY01000012-OSIY01000012.1-marine-metagenome-genome-assembly--contig:-NODE-12-length-127743-cov-14.901086_pt1 | contig 127743 bp, 110 predicted proteins | sample MGYA00237884_ERZ534233 | MGnify/ENA primary metagenome ERZ534233 (study PRJEB26412, sample SAMN06343840) | marine metagenome | isolation source: estuarine water | place: USA: Columbia River Estuary... | reverse complement strand
GTATTATACTTTGATATTTTAAACTGGGAGAAGTATAATTTACTGGATATTGACCTTGGTTTAGGTACTGTAAAAACCGACTATAAAAAAACAGCCATAAGCTTTGTGCAATACGTATGGATAAAGATGGTTGAAGCATTAACTAAATATGGCTTCTCCTACGATGATATACGAGCAATTAGAACAAAGTTGAATCAAAAATTGAGTTATTCCTTTAGCTCCAACCAAAAGATAGCACAACAAACCTCAGATAACCACCAGAAATTTTATGTTACTGAATTTGAAAGGTATGTTTTCTCAACTATTGCGAACAAAAACAATTATAAATTCTTTTTTTACAAAGATGCACCCGAAGATTATTTTGTGTTTGATGATGGTCTTTTGGATATGTTTATTGAATTCAATGAAGAACATGAACTAAGAGAAAAATTCAATAAAGATCATTTTAGCTTTTCTTTCTATAAAATATTCGAACCCTTTTTATCTAGTGATATAGATGCTTTTGAGACAAAATCTATTTCAATTTTATCTAATGAAGAGACTAAAACGCTCCGTATGATAAGAAGGAATTACAACAACCTAGAATCCATCACAATTCGGTTTAAAAAAGCTAAGCCAACACATTTAGAAATTAAAACGACTAAGAAAGTTGTTGCAGAAAGCAGAATTATAGAACACATACAAAAAGGAGACTACTCAACCATTGTTATTAAAACTGTAGATGGGAGTATAGTCAATTTTGAAAACACCAAGAAACACAAATTATGATACTGAATACCTCAGATCTATTGATACCTAACAATCCTATTGTAAATAGCAAAGGAATTGTACATGCATCAACATCATGTTATCAAACTATGAATGTAAAATCATTTTAAACAAAAACAGAAAAGAAAAACTAACAGACCAACAAGTACAACAAATCAAAGCTTTCTTTGAGCTCTTTGCCAATGCTCAACTAGAAGCTTTCCAAAACAGTGAGCAATGAAAAGAGCAGTAATAATGTCCAGGGTAAGCAGCGAAGAGCAGGCTAAAGGATTTAGTTTAGGAGTTCAATTTGAACAGCTAACAAACTATTGTAAGCGCAAGGATATTGAAATTGTTGCACATTATAAAGAAGACCACTCGGCCAAAAACTTTAACCGTCCAGAGTATCAAAACTTTTTACGTTTTGCAAAGAAGAACAAAAACACCATCGATTATTTGTTAGTTACCACCTGGGATCGTTTTTCTAGAAATGTTACAGATTCATTTTTAATGATTCGCCAATTAAAAGAAATGGGTATTGAGGTGCAAGCCATTGAACAGCCCATTGATTTTAGCATCCCAGAGAGTAAAGCGATGCTCGCTATTAATTTAGTATTCCCAGAGATTGACAATGACCGTAGGTCAATTAAAATACGTGGAGGTATCAGAGGGTCATTAAAAGCGGGAAGGTATTGTAGAAAGGCTCCTATGGGCTATGCAAACAAAAGGGATGCAAATAATAGACCTATCATACAGCCCAGCCCAAAGGCTAAATTTATTCAATTTGCTTTTAAAGCAATAGTGCAAGGTAAATCTCAAGTAACCATAAGGCTAGAGCTTCTTAGTAAAGGATTTAAAGTAAGTAGAAATAATTTATCTAAATTACTCACAAACCCTGTCTATATGGGTAAAATTATAGTACCCAAAGAAGGGCAGGAGCAGGAGCGTTTAATAGAAGGGATACACCAAGGAATTATTTCTGAGAAACTTTTTTATCAGGTTCAAGAAAAATTAACTGAAAGACAACAACACAGGAATAAACCCATCTATAATACCCAAAGAGAAGAGCTACCTCTTAGAGGTAAATTACACTGTTCAAAATGTCAATCTAAAATGACAGGTAGCCCCTCTAGAAGTAGTAACGGAAATAAATATTATTATTATCACTGTAACCACTGTAAAAAAGAACGATTCTCAGCCATTAAAGTAAATACTAATTTCGAATCTATTTTAGAAGATTTTCAGTTTACCAAACAATCAAAAGTATTGTATAAGGAGATTTTAAAGTCTTTAACTGGCGTTAATCAAAAAGACAGAGTAAGAAAAAGAAAGAAATTAAAAAAAGAATTAGAGTCTTTGAACTCCAGAATTGAAAACCTACAAGATTTATTAGTTGATGGCACCATATCACCAAAGACTTATGGGCAAACGCTAAACAGATATTCCAAACAAACAGACCAAATCACTTCAAGTCTAAACGGTCTAAACACCACAGATTCTGAATATAAGGGTCTTATTGAAAATGCATTTAAACATTTAGATAATTTCCGTCAATCATACGCAAACAGTAGCATTGAGGATAAAACAAAACTAATTAGTTCGATATTCCCAGAAAAAATAGAATTTGACGGAATAAAATGTCGAACTCCTAGAATCAATGATGTGTTGAGGTATATCTTACAGATAGACAAGGAGTTACCGGCAAATAAAAAGGGACAAATCTCAAAAAATTTGAGTTTGTCCCCTTTAGTGGAGTCGGAGGGATTCGAACCCTCGTCCAAACGTGTACTATTACAGCTTTCTACATGTTTAGTTTTTGTTTAAATTTTCGAGCAATTGCCGGCCAAAAACCACCAACGCATGCCTTATCCTAACTTAGATGTCTTAAGGGCGTCTAGACACCACCCTCAATAGGTTTACTTTTACGAAGTCACTATATCAAAAACCGTAAACCAAGGTGTTTGAGTGACTTCCTGCTTGTCTACCTTGTAGACCGAGGCGTAATCCTACTATAATTCAGATTATGCAGCTAGGGCGTAGTTATTCTCGCCGTTTAAAAGTATGAAAAATGAGATTTAAGAGCTGTTTTCCAGCGCTCTACATGCTTACCATACTAGTGAACCCGCTGTCAAAACCAGTCGACCCCGTTATAAAAATACAAAGCCAAAAGGCCTTGCACTTTTTTGTTCACCCTTAAAAAACACCAACAAAGTGTTTTTTAAAAACAAAGTACCACTATAAAAAGCAATCATGCGCTTTAAAAGTGGTCTGTAAAGATACACGAAAAACCCTATCTTTACCACCATAGTTTAAATTTCAAAAAAGACATCAAATGCCAATCACTTTTGCCATTATAAAAGAACGTAAAAACCCCCCAGATAGAAGGGTTGTTTTCTCTCCTAGTAAATTAAAACAAGCAGCTGCGCAGTATCCAGATGCCCGCTTTATAGTAGAGTCTAGTGATGTGCGCATCTTTCCAGACCAGGCCTACAAAGATGCTGGCTTTGAGGTCTTGCAAGATATAAGCCAAGCAGATGTACTTATTGGTGTTAAAGAAGTACCCATAGACGCGCTATTGCCTAATAAAAAGTATTTCTTTTTTAGCCATACCATTAAAAAACAACCCTACAACAGAGCCCTTTTACAAGCCATGCTTGCCAAAAATATAGAATTGTATGACCATGAAACCATCACAAAACCAAATGGCGCGCGCCTTATTGGTTTTGGTAGGTACGCCGGTTTGGTAGGAGCCTACAACGGCTTTAGAGCCTTAGGGCTAAGAGATGGACTTTTTGATTTACCTAAGGTAGAGCACTTGCCAGATCTAGAAGCTGTAAAAGCAGCCCTTGATACCATCACCCTGCCACCTATTAAAATTGTGTTGTCTGGTACAGGAAAAGTTGCCAAAGGAGCCAAAGAAATTCTAGATCATTTAAATATCCCTGAGGTTTCAGACGCCGTCTACCTAACTAGTGAGTTTACTCAGGCCGTATATTGCATGATAGATGTCATGGAGTATAACAAACGCCAAGATGGTAAAGCGGGTAACAAAAATGAGTTTTTTAAAGACCCCTCAGGCTACCAGAGTAATTTTATGCCCTATGCCAAAGAGTCTCACTATTTTATAGCCGGCCATTTCTACGGCAATGGCGCTCCTTATTTATTTACCAGAGAAGATGCCGCATCTCCAGAGTTTAATATAAACCTTATTGCAGATATATCCTGTGATATAGACGGCCCTGTGGCCGCCACCATAAAAGCATCTACCATTGCCAATCCCTTTTATGGCTATGACCCATTGCAAGAAAAAGAGGTTGCCTTTAACGCCCCAGGCGCCATTACCATGATGGCCGTAGATAACCTGCCGTGTGAGCTTCCCAAAGACGCCAGTGAAGGTTTTGGAGATATGTTTTTAAACCATGTGATCCCTGCTTTTTTTAACGGTGATAGCCAAGGCATTCTCTCTCGCGCACAAATGACCTCAAAAGATGGAGCCCTTACTCCAAAGTTCAGATACCTAGAAGATTACGTAAATGGACAGTAAAACAGCTATAAATGTTAAAATTATGTTAAAAATAGAGTAAAAAGTGCATTTCATCGAATAAATGTGCACTTAATAGATTTTATATCGTTATTTGATGTTGGGAATTAATACTAACATCAATTGTATGAAAAATTATTACACTACAGTTTTACAGGTTTTACAAATTTTATTGGTTTGTTTACTATCTACCACGGCTAGCTTTGCTAGCAACTCGCCAAATACTATATCAACTGCTTTATTAGATGATCTAGCCTTAGACATAGAGTGTCCAGTTTCTTTCACAGAGTCTGCAACACCCTCTTGTGAGTTTATACTCCCAGATTATACTGCTCTTGCCAGTATTACTGGAGCAGGGGCAGAGCCAGTGATTACCCAATCACCACTGCCATCTTCTTTATATGGTCTTGGTACCATCACCGTTACCTTAACTGCCAATGACGGTACTAGTGAGGTTTCTTGTTCTTTTGATGTGCAGGTGATAGATACCACTTCACCTTCTTTAACCTGTCCTGTAGATCAGTTTGCAGTAACAGATGAAAATTGTGAGTTTATCATCCCAGATTATACACCCCTTGGTAGCGCCGTAGATTTTTGTAGTGCAGGTACGATACCAGTTACTCAAAACCCAGCGCCAGGAACGGTAGTTTCTGTAAATACCATGATATTTTTACTTGCTACAGATAGCAACGGTAATACAGGAGCCTGTTCTTTTAATGTTATTTTAAGTGATGTAATTGCGCCTTCTATAGCGTGCCCCCAAGATAGGGAAGAACTGGCAACCCTAGATTGCTTGTTTACCATTCCAGATTATACCTCTCTTGCCAATGCCAATGATAACTGTGCTACTGTTTTGGTTACACAATCACCAGAGGTAGGTACACAGGTTGGTATTGGAGTAACACAAATTACATTAACAGCCACAGACGGCCCTAACACAACAACATGTGTATTTAATATCACGGTGCTTGATACATCACCACCTATAGTTACTTGCCCAGAAGACCAACTGGAAGATTATGACGTTAATTGCCAGTTTATACTCCCAGATTACACATCTCTAGCTACCATAACAGATACCTGTTATCCAGGTCCTTTTACAGTTAACCAGGTGCCAGCTCCAGGAACTTTAATTACTGGTAATGTTTCTGTAGCTATAAACGCCACAGATAACGCCGGTAACACAGGATCTTGTTCTTTTATGGTTTTACAAAATGATGTAATACCACCTACCATTACATGCCCTTCAAACCAAATAGAGGAGGTAAACGCAGCAAATTGCATGTTTATCATTCCAGATTATACTGCCTTAGCCACCGCCCAAGATGGATGTAATGACCAAGTTATTATTAGCCAATCTCCTGCCCCTGGCACTCAAGTGGGTCTTGGAGCAACTACCATTACCCTTACCGCCAGTGACGGGGCCAACACTGCAAATTGCACTTTCGAGATTGAAGTTCAAAACACAACCACTCCAAATGCGGTATGTAGCGCTCCTTTTGATCTGCCATTAAACGCAGACGGTACTGCAACCCTTTCGCCCTCACAGGTAGATGGAGGATCAAATGCCTATTGTGATATTGCCTCTATGAGTATAGATATTACAACTTTTAACTGTGATGATTTAGGCCCGCACCCAGTAACCCTTACCATTATAGATACCAACGGAAATACAAGCTCTTGTACCACAACAGTAACTATTACAGATCCATTATTTGCTTGTAATGAGTTGCCAACCGCACTATGTCAAGCCCTAGTTGTTTCTGCCAATGAAAATTGCCAGGGAGAAGCTACTGCCCAAGATTTTGACAATGGATCTTTTGATCCAGATAACACTCCATTTACGCTCACTGTATCTCCACAAGGGCCTTATCCACTAGGTACAACTACAGTTGTTTTAACCATTGATGATGGTGAGTATACAGATAGCTGTGATACAACCATTACAGTTGTAGATACAACCGCCCCAAGTTTAACCTGTCTAGAAAACCAGGTAGTAGCAGTAGATACTGCTTGCTCTTATGTAGTGCCAAATTACCTATCTCAGGTAACAGCCCAAGATAATTGTGGTGTTGTTTCTGTCTTACAAAACCCATTGCCAGGAACTACTGTATCTACAGGAGTTACTCAAATCACAATAACAGCAAATGATGGTGTAAACCAAAGTGTGTGTGCTTTCACCCTTACCGTTGAAGACCAAACGGCGCCAACAGCCACTGCGCAAAACATCACGGTTGCCCTAGATATAGATGGGTACGCTGAGGTAGCTATAAATGATATCGATGCAGGAAGCTCAGATAATTGTGGTGCCATTACAAAAAGTTTAAATACCACCATATTCTCTTGTGATGATATAGGACAAAATGAAATTATATTAACCGTTACAGACCAAGGCGGGCTGCAAAGTACTGCTACTGCTATTGTAACGGTTGTAGATACAATGGCTCCTCAGGTTGTTTGTCAAGACATTACACTTGTATTAGATGAAAACGGCCAAGTAAATATCACCCCTCAAGACATTGACGCAGGTAGTACAGATAATTGTGGTATTGTATCTTATAGTATAGATACTACTAGTTTTGATTGTTCTAGCAGTGGTCAAAACTTTGTAACCCTTACTGTTACAGACGCCTCTGGAAATACAAATTCTTGTACAACTAGTGTAACTATTATAGATCAAACTGCGCCAACCCTTACCTGTCTTGAAGACCAGTTAGAAACCGTAGACAGCTCTTGTTCTTTTGTTCTGCCAAATTATGTACCTTCTTTAATAGCCTCAGATAATTGTAATACCCTTACCGTTACTCAAGATCCATTGCCAGGAACTATCTTAACTGCTGGTACAACCACTGTTACCGTTACAGCATCAGATGGAAGCTTTGATACCCTGTGTAGCTTTACTATTATTGTTACAGACCAAACAGCTCCTACAGCTATATGTCAAAACATTATACTACCTCTAGATCAAAATGGTCTTGCAAGTATCGCTACCAGTGATATTGATTTTGGTAGCTCAGACAATTGTGGTAGCATTACATCTAGTCTAGATAGTACTACTTTTTCTTGTAATGATATTGGAGATAACCTAGTTGTACTTACCATTACAGACCAAGGTGGCCTTACAAGTACATGTAACGCTATGGTAACTGTAGTAGATACCTTGGCACCTCAAATTTTTACTCAAGACATTATTGTGTACCTAGATGCCAATGGAGAGGTATCAATTACCCCTCAAGATATAGACGCAGGTAGCACAGATAACTGTGGTATTGTATCTTATAGTTTAGACACCACTAGTTTTGATTGCTCAAACACAGGCCCTAACCAAGTTACATTAACCCTTATAGATGCTTCAGCAAATACAAGTGCTAGCACAGCTATTGTTACTGTTATAGATGCTATAGCTCCAACGGCTGTTTGTCAAAACATTACCCTAGAGCTGGATGCCTCTGGAAATGCTTCTATTTCTGCTCAAGATATAGACGCAGGTAGTTATGATAACTGTGCCGTAGGCCAAATAGCAATTAATCAAACAAACTTTGACTGCTCAACAATTGGTGAAAACCAAGTAGTCTTTACCATCACAGATGCTAGTGGTAATAGCTCATCTTGCACCGCAATGGTTACTGTGGTAAACAATAACGTTCCTGTAGCTGCCTGTCAAGATATTACCCTGCAACTCGATAGCAACGGAGTGGCTACTATTACAGCCGCAGATCTTGATGGTGGTAGTACTTTAACATGTTTTCAACAAGCAACCATAGAGCTAGACCAGTACACCTTTGATTGTAACGATATTGGTGTAAATGAGGTAGCCTTTACCATCACAGAAACAAACGGTCTTACCACAAGTTGTATAGCCCTGGTTACTGTAGAAGATACCCTTGCGCCAACAGTTGTTTGTCAAGACATTATTGTAACGCTAGATCAAGACGGTATGGCTAGTGTAAGTGTTGCAGATATTAATGGAGGTAGTTTTGATGCCTGTGGTATCGCCGGTATGTCTTTAGATATAGACACCTTTGATTGCTCAATGATTGGTACAAACCCGGTAACACTTTCTGTTACAGATGTAAATGGTAACACCAGCGCATGTCAAGCCACTGTAACGGTTGTAGATGCTATCTATCCAACGGCTATGTGCCAGAGCATTACTCTAATTTTAGATGAAAATGGTCTGGCTACAATCACCCCCGATGATTTAGACCAAGGAAGCTCAGATAACTGTTCAAACGTTACAACCTCAGTAAGTATAGATACTTTTGATTGTAGTAATGTTGGACAAAACAATGTAGTATTTACTATTACAGATATGCAGGGTAATGCATCTTCTTGTAGTGCTATTGTCACCATATTAGATACTACAGCTCCTATCATGGATTGTCAAGACATCACGGTTTCTCTAGAGGATGATTTGCAAGTAACCTTAACACTCAATGAGCTGTTTGCAGGTTGGTCAGACAACTGCGCTATAGAAACTAGAACTGCAGATATCACTTCTTTTGATTGCTCAAACATTGGAGAGAATACAGTAACCCTTACAGCTATAGACTCAAGTGGTAATGAGGCTACGTGTAGCATCATAGTGAACATCCAAGAGGGTGTGTTTGCGCCAGTGGCTGTTTGTCAAAACGTAACAGTGCCGCTTCAACAAGACGGTACAGCTACCATACCTGCAAGCTCTTTAGATGGCGGGTCTTCTGGAGTAAGATGTCAAGACGGATATAGCGTAGATATCTCAGAGTTTAGCTGTGCAGATGTTGGCGCTCCAATACTGGTAGAATTTACCGTTTATAATTCTATAGGTGAGTCAGACACGTGTTACGCATATGTAAATGTAATAGATGGCTTGGCGCCAGAGATTACATGTCCTGCAGATCAAACAATCACATCAGAGGGAGCCTATTCATTGCCAGATTACTTTGCAACAGGTGAGGCTTTAGCCCTAGATAACTGTAGTACTACTTTAGTGACAGACCAAAGCCCAAGTCCAGGAACGCTCCTAGAAAATGGTACATATACCATCACGCTTTCTGCAACAGATAATGGAGGTTTTGAAAGTACCTGTGAGTTTGAAATTGTTGTAAACGATCTTTTATCAAATCAAGACACTGAAATTCTATTACAAGACATCACCATCTATCCAAACCCAGCAAGTGATATCATTACCATCACAAACCCGCAGTTTGTAGGCCTTACTGAGGTAACGCTATTTGATGTTACAGGAAGAAAAGTAAAACATAGCAATGTATCTGGAGTCAATGACGCAGTGGTTATTACTATTTCAGAGTTAAGAAGCGCTATGTATATGGTTGTAATCTCTACTCAGTATGGTCAAGTTGTTAAGCAATTGCTTAAAAAGTAAAATTCCCAAATTTTACCAAGAAGAGCCCAATGTATGTTGGGCTTTTTTTATGCGCTATGGTAACTAGCAGGCTAGGGCAGTAGCCCTTTAGGTAGCCCTATAAAAAGTATTATAAGGTGTTTACTGTTTTTCTAATAGCAACAAGGTCTGTAAGTAGTTTTTCAAGATTTGCTATATCTAGCATATTAGCGCCATCACTCTTTGCATTTGCAGGATCAAAATGAGTTTCTATAAACAGTCCATCTGCGCCCGTTACAATACCAGCCCTTGCAATAGTGCTAATCATCTCAGGTCTTCCTCCTGTAACACCAGTGCTTTGGTTGGGTTGCTGCAGGCTATGAGTCACGTCAAGAATCACTGGAGCGTACTGTTTCATGGTAGGAATGCCTCTAAAATCTACGACCATATCTTGGTAGCCAAACATGGTACCTCTATCTGTAATCCATGCTTTATCGCTTCCTGTATCTTTTACTTTTTGTACCGCGTGACCCATAGCCTCCGGGCTCATAAATTGTCCTTTTTTAAGGTTCACCACTTTTCCAGTTTTTGCTGCGGCAACCACAAGATCAGTTTGGCGCACTAAAAATGCAGGAATCTGTAATACATCTACATACGCTGCTGCCATTTCAGCATCACTAACTCCGTGTATATCTGTAACAGTAGGTATTTTAAAGGTTTCACTAACCTTTCTAAGTATCTTTAAGGCTTTCTCATCTCCAATACCCGTAAAGCTATCAATACGGCTTCTGTTTGCTTTTTTAAAGCTCCCTTTAAATATGTACGGGATTTCAAGTTTATTGGTAATCTCTAGCACCTTTTCAGCAATACGAAGGGCCATATCTTCTCCCTCAATGGCACACGGCCCAGCAAGTAAAAAAAAGTTGTTAGCCTCTGTGTGTTTGATATTTGGTATTTGAGATAGTTGCATAACGGTGGTTTATACTACAAAGATACTTAACAATATCACTTGAGGCTATTTTTTATTTTTTTTTATCGATGAGTAGCCTGCCCCAAAAACAAGCCCCAATGAAAGCCATAGACCAATGTTGTCAGTAAAAATACCTATGAGTAGGCCCCCAAACATTCCATAAGCAATCTGTTTTTCTGAAACGGTTAAGGTTCTCTTTTTTGGTTTTTTCATCTTTTGGTTTTGTGATTAATCAACGTTACTTAGAGTTGAGGTTGGTGTTGTGTAAAACAAAAAAATCTCCAAAAGGAGATTAATTGTGAGCCCGACAGGATTCGAACCTGTGACCGCCTCCTTAGAAGGGAGGTGCTCTATCCAGCTGAGCTACGAGCCCGTAGCAATAAAAAAAAGTCGGGGTGGCAGGATTCGAACCTGCGGCCTCCACGTCCCAAACGTGGCGCGATAACCGGGCTACGCTACACCCCGTGACTTATCTTTTGTACTGTACGATGTCAATGAAACCAAAAATTAAATTTTCAGTTATTTTAGCGGAGAGACAGGGATTCGAACCCTGGGTACCCTTGTTAGGGTACGACGATTTAGCAAACCGCTCCTTTCGGCCACTCAGGCACCTCTCCTTTACAATTAAAAATAATTAAAATTGCGAGTGCAAATGTAATTTTTAAAAAACATTCGTGCAAACTAAAAACAACATTTTTTAAATAATTTAAAGAAATAAATTCAAGTCTTTTAGTAGGTATCTCATACTCAAATCAAATGAGTTTTTTTTATTCAATACAGGGTAGGGTGTTTATGAAAAACTCTTTTGGATAAATTGGGTTTGTAAGTTGCTCATTGCTTATAACCTCTATAAGTTTTAGATCAAAATTTGTGTTTAAAGATCCAATACGCAAACTCTCTATGGGTGATTTAGAAAGTCTCTCAACGGCAAGGGAGTCAAGATAAAAAGAGGCCTCGCTAGTGCTGTTGTGCATGGTGTTTTCTCCCTTGCTTTGTCTTGCGCAAACATCAACACCAAGGTAGGGTGCAGAAACATAAGTACTGTCTTCAAGTTTGAAAGAAATTCTGCTTTTTTTATTATAACAAATAACAGGTGGTATTTCCTGGCTGTTTAACGAGATGCTTAGCACCACAGATTTCACACTGTCTTGTTTCATAAGAGAGAAGTAAACAAATATTGTTTTTTTCTCCCGTACTGTAAAATCAATAAGTGATTCTTGGGTTAATTGAAAAATCTCTTCCTGAGTATCTACATTTATCTTATAATTACAGGTGCTTTGAGCTGCTGCAAAGCAATAGATACATAGTAGTGGTAGTAATAAATTATACTTCATCAATTATTTTTGAACAAATTAATACTATTTTTTTATCATTTTCAATAGTTGTAAAAAACAAATACCGATCACCTCCTTGTTGTAGCTTCCATTTTTCTTGCAATTTAGCCACGGTTTCTGGAAAATTTCTAGTGCTAATATTTGCCTTATCAAAGTCAATACTATGGCGCATCTGCTTTTTTGAGTAGGGTAGCACCTTTTCTATTTTAAATCTTCTGCCAGGAAAATCAACAAGGTCCTGGCTGGTGTACAAATGAGAGTGTTTGTGAAGCTTCAGCAGCTTAAAGGCGTCGCACATGTGGTTAAATGCGCCACTTTTCATAATAGCTGCATTAGGCTCATATAGGTATTTTAGAGGAGTGCTAAGGCTAAGTTGAGCAGCGGTGTTCCATGAAAACTTAAAATTTTGAACCCCTGCCTTGGTTATATTAACGGTGTGTATCTCTGGAGTTTTTGTTTGTCCTTTAGAGAGTGTCCACAGCACTTCTTTCACCTCATTGTGCAGGGCAACAATATGTATATTAGCAACACTATGGAGGGCCTTTAGCGCCACAGAAATATCTAGCATTGGAGAGGTTTTGACAAGTAGAGTGTTACATCTTTGCAATAGGTAGTCTAGGTTTTTAGGTATGTTGGGCTCGCAATCTTCCAAGAAAAACACTTTTCCTTTACTATCATGACGCCTGGAAGGGTCTGCGTAAATAACATCAAAGGTTTTATTTTCAATTGCCTTTAGGCCGTCTTTAGATTGGCTTATAAAGCTGTTGTTTGGCAAGTGTTGCAAATTATGAGATACAATATCACACAGGTGCTGTTGTATTTCAAAATGATGTACTTGCGCAAAGGTTTGTGCAAAATAATAACTGTCTATTCCAAAACCGCCTGTTATATCTGCAAGAGTTTTACCCCCAACAAGGTTTTGTTTGTAAATGGCTGTTGCCTCAGATGAGGTTTGCTCCAGATGCAGTTTTGCAGGGTATATAATCCCAGGAGTAGTAAACCACGTAGGAAGCTTTGTTTTTGCTTTTTGTCTGCTTTCTATTTGTTGTAAAAGCTCTTTGGTGCTCACATTAGTAAAAGGGCTTCCAGAGAAGGCCAAACGTGCCAGCTCTTGCCTAAAGTCTTTAATATACTCTTGTACCTCTTTTTGTAATAAATGGTCAAACAAATGGTAAGTGTTTTGCTAGTTTGTTTTATAAAGATACTACCTAGAGGGTAGATTTTATAAATTAAATTTCTTTGATTTTTAATGAAAGGCCATATAGTCCAATGGCCGTCGCTTGGGTAACATTCATGCTGCTATTGTTTCCGTGCATTGGTATGTGCACATGGGTAGGGATACTCGCCAGTACTTTTTTTGAAATGCCCGTTTTTTCATTACCAATAAAAAGTGCAAGAGGTCTTTTTTCTGGAATATCCAACTCTTCTAAAGCCTCACTGTTTGTTGTCAATTCAAGAGCCAGGGGTTTGTACCCTTGTTTTGTAAGTTGCTTTAATACGGCAAGGGTGTCTAGGTCGTCTTTGTAGTTTACCAAAAGGTGGGTGCTTCTAGATGTTCTTTTAATTCTTGGACTGCTAAGGTCTATCTTGGTGCCACAAAAATAAACTTCTTTAACACCAAAGCTATCGCATAGCCTAAAGATCCCGCCAATATTAGCAGGGCTTGTAACGCCATCGCACACAAGTACCGTGTGTGATTTTACTGCTGTAAAATGAGTATTGTCATGGGTGAGTTGCGCTGCCATCACTTAATGTTCAAAGGCGTATGTTATAATGTTGGCCCCCATGCGCAGTGCCTTTAAACGAACATCTGCAGGGTCATTGTGCATTTCTTTGTCTTCCCAGCCATCTCCAAGGTCACTCTCAAAGGTGTACAGCAGTACAATTCTCCCTTGTTTTTCTATCACAAACCCTTGTGCTCTAGCCTTGTCATGCTCATGTATTTTGGGTAATCCCTTCGGAAATTTAAAAGGAGTTAAAAATATGGGGTGATTGGCTGCTAGCTCTTTTAATTCTTGGTTTGGAAATAGTTTTGAAATTTCACCTCTCACGTATTGATCCATGCCATAGTTGTCATCAATATGTAAAAAACCACCACTGTTTAGGTATGCCCTTAGGTTTTCTACATCTTGCTCAGAGAACAAAACATTTCCATGACCCGTCATGTGTAAAAAGGGATATTCAAAAATATCGATGCTACTTGGAGTTACAACTTTTGGAGTAGCGCTCAAGTTTGTGTTTATCTCTTTGTTACAAAAAGCAGCTAAGTTTTCTAGGGCAGATGGGTTGCTGTACCAATCACCACCACCACTGTATTTTAAAACAGCAATATCTTGCCCTTGGCAAAATTGCATCAAAAAAAGCAGTACAACAGTTGTGCGTAAAATCATAGATGTAAAAGTACAAAAAACAAAAAAGGGATAACGGACTCTCTAAAAAGAAATTTTACCACTCTTACATAAGTAGCAGTCAGGTCAGAGAGCTATTAAACTTCGTTGCTATATGCAACGCTGTGGCAAGCCACAATAGCTGCCGTCTCTGTTCTTAGTCTATTTTCTCCAAGACTAACCCCAGTATAGCCCATGGATGTGGCTAGGGTAATTTCTGTGGCAGAAAAGTCTCCCTCAGGCCCAATGAGTATTAGGTGGTTGCCCTTTGGTTTAATTTGCGATTTCAATGATTTTTTTTCTAGGTCTTGACAATGCGCAATGAGTTTTTGATGTGGAACATCTTCCTGCTTTTCTAAAAAATCTTTAAAACTGCAGATAGGATGTAGTACAGGGAAATGATATTTCAAAGATTGTTTACCCGCGCTTAGTATGATTTTTTGGTACCGCTCAAGCTTTATTACTTTACGCTCACTGTGATGGCAAACTATGGGAGTAATTTGGGTGATTCCTATCTCGGTAGCTTTTTCCAAAAACCACTCAAACCGATCGTTGAGTTTTGTTGGAGAAATAGCTAGATGCAGGCCGTAGGGTAGTGGTTTTTTTTGTTCAACATTTACGATGTGTACCATACAATGCTTAGGGTCATTGCTTTGAAGGGTTGCGGTAAACACTTCTCCTTTACCATTGGTAAGGTGCAGCGTATCACCTATTTGTTTTCTTAGCACTTTAGCAATATGCCTACTTTCCTCTTTGGTGAAACTAAATTGAGTGTCATTTGGGGTAAGATTTTGGCTATAAAATAATTGCATTAGGTCTATGTTTTTTAGGTGCTACTTATAGTTTCATTCTTGCATTAGCAGTTACAGTGTTGTCTGCAAAATGCTTTTGTTTGTATTTCAGCTCTCCCACCATTGCAATCATGGCTGCATTGTCTGTGCAAAACTCAAACTTAGGGATATGTACGCGCCAGCCGTATTTTTGTTCTGCTTCTCCCAAGGCTTTTCGTATACCGCTATTGGCAGAAACACCACCTCCTATGGCAACTTGGGTAATGCCCGTTTGTTTTACAGCATTTTTTAATTTATCCATTAAATAACCAACAATAGTATGTTGTAAACTTGCGCAAATATCTGCCAAGTTTTCTTCAATGAAATTTGGGTTCTCTGCAACATTTTTTTGAACAAAATATAAAACAGCAGTTTTTAAACCACTAAAGCTGAAATCTAAAGGACTTACCTTTGGTTTTGGGAAAATGAATTTTTTAGGATTTCCTTGTTGTGCATATTTATCAATTAAAGGACCTCCAGGGTAGGGTAGCCCTAGAATTTTAGCGCTCTTATCAAAAGCTTCTCCTACAGCGTCATCAATGGTTTGACCAATAACCTCTAAATCAAAATAACTTGATACCCTTACAATTTGAGTATGCCCGCCACTAATGGTGAGCGCCAAAAAAGGGAAATTAGGTGCCTTTTGGCCCTCAGCTTTTATAAAATGAGCCAAAATATGCGCTTGCATGTGATTTACATCCAATAAAGGAATGTCTAGGCCAAAGGCTAAGGACTTTGAAAATGAGGTACCTACCAGTAAAGAACCCATCAGTCCAGGCCCTCTTGTGAAGGCTATGGCGCTTAGTTGTTTTTTATCGATATTTGCTTGCTGTAATGCTTGATGCACTACCGGTACAATGTTTTGTTGATGTGCTCTAGAGGCAAGTTCTGGAACCACACCTCCGTAAGCCTCATGAATTTTTTGTGTGGCTACAACATTGCTCAAGATAACACCGTTGTTAATCACAGCTGCAGCAGTGTCATCACAAGAAGATTCAATACCTAGGATATAACAATTTTTTTCTATCACGAGATTAGGGCATATTTATTGGTTGTAAAATTATAACTTTATAAGCGTATCAAAAAATTAAGAAAAATAATAGTTCGTTTACTTGTAATACTTATGTTACTTGTCTTGCTGTTGGTGGTAGTTTTTTCTTTACCAAGTGTTCAAACAAAACTAGCCGGTAGGCTTACTAGTTACCTTAATCAAACCTATAACACTCAAATAACTATAGATAGATTAGGGCTCAATTGGAAAGGTAATATAGATCTTCGAGACCTTTACATCAAAGACCATCATCAAGATACATTAATTTATGCCGGGCAACTGCAAACCAGTATTTTAAGTTTTTCTAATCTTCTAAAAACAGATGTGTCTCTAGGATATGTCACACTTTCTGACACAAAACTTTTTATAAAAACCTATAAAAATGAAGCTAGAGATAACATGTCTGTTTTCTCTGGAAAATTTAATTCTGGAACAAAAGCCGCTAGTATCTTTAAACTCAGTGCAGATGATGTTTTTATTAACAGTAGTGCAATTAAAATTACAGACCAGAATCTTTCAACACCTTTGTTGTTTGATCTTACAGGTGTTGAGGCCTCTGCTCAAGATTTTAAAATAGAAGGCCCAGATGTATTTGCCACAATAACCTCTTTAGCTCTAACTAGCAAAAGAGGTTTTGAGATTACAGGACTTAGTTCTCAATTCTCTTACACTACAGAGCAAATGACCTTAAAGGATATGGAGCTTGAAACCTCTCAAAGCACACTAAAAGGTGATGTTGTCATGAATTACAGCGCCAATGGCTATTCAGACTTTGTTAATACAGTTGTTTTTACCGCAAGCTTTACACCCTCTAGTATTGCAACCAATGATCTTAATGGTTTTTATAATGAGTTTGGCTCCAACCAAACTATTGGTTTTAAAGGAAACTTTAAAGGCGTATTGAATGACTTCTCATTCACAAAAGCAGCGATTGCCACATCAAACACAAAGCTAGCGGGTGATTATTATTTTAAAGATGTTTTAAAGGGTGCAACTGCCTTTAATATAAACTTTAGGCGTCATGATATAACAACGAGTTACTATGATTTACGTCGTTTTTTACCCAATATCCTTGGTAAGGTATTGCCTGAGGAGCTGAGTAAATTAGGTGTTTTTGATTATGATGGTTCTTCACAAATTAACAGCAATACCTTTACTACTGATGCTATTTTTAAAAGTGATATTGGTGTTGCCACTACCAGCCTGTCTATCGATAACTACAAAGACGTTGCCCAAGCTAGCTATAAGGGCAATATTATTTTATCTTCTTTTGATATTGGAGCATTAACTAAAGAGCCCTCTTTGGGAGAGGTGTCTGCTAATGTAAGTATTGATGGTCGTGGTTTTACCCAAAAAACCGTAGACACAGGTTTAAGTGGTGTAATCTCCTCGTTTTCTTTTCAGGGCTATGATTATAAAAACATTACCCTGCAGGGAGCTTTAAAGGATCCGGTTTTTAACGGTGATCTGTCTATTGATGACCCTAACGTACAATTAGACTTTAAAGGCCTTGTAGATGTTTCTAAATCCTTTAATCAGTTTGATTTTCAGGCAGATGTTCACTTTGCCGAATTAAATCAACTTCAACTTGTTTCAAGAGATAGTGTTTCTGTTTTTGCAGGCAAGGTAGTTGTAGATATGGATGGAACTACCATAGATGATATTGTAGGATCCTTTTCATTTCAGCAGACATTTTACCAAAATCAAGACGATGATTTTTATTTTGATGATTTTAAAATTGCCTCCTCTTTTGAAGATCAAAAGCGCATCATTGATATAAACTCACCAGATATATGCAACGGTACAATTTCTGGAAATTTTTTAATAAAAGATATTTCAAATTTATTTAGAAATGGATTGGGTAGTATGTATGCAAATTATATACCTCGGGAGGTTACTACCAATCAGTACATAGATTATGATCTTTCTGTTTACAGTAAAATTGTTGAGGTTTTTGTGCCAGAATTACAAGTAGGTGAAAATTCAAGACTACGGGGTTCTGTTTCTTCAGACGAATCTAAATTTCAGTTAGATTTTAAATCTCCAGAACTCTTATTGTACAATAACTACTTAGGTAAAGTGAATGTTCAGGTAGATAATGATAACCCACTGTATAATACGTATATAAGTGTAGATTCTGTCTATACAGGAGTCTATGATTTGAAAGATTTCAGCTTGATTAATAAAACCTATAATGACACGCTGTATGTGCAGTCTGTATTCAAGGGTGGCAGTAAAAAACAGGATATTTTTGACCTTGCTTTATACTACACAATTAATCCAAAGGGCAAATCTGTAGTTGGAATTAAAAGGTCTGAAATTTCATATAAAGACAATACTTGGTATTTAAATAAAGACAATAACAAGAAAAATAAAGTGGTCTTTGATGATCGTTTTAGTGCTATTGCTATAGACTCATTACAGCTCAATTACAAACAACAGCAAATTGCATTTGCCGGTATAATTAGAGATTCAACATATAAAAATCTTAAGGTTCGCTTTAAAGATGTAAATATTGGGGATATAATTCCTCCTGTAGATAGTTTGCAACTATCGGGTACTACAAATGGTACCTTATCTTTTTTGTATGAAAATGGGGCTAATTTTCCTAAGAGCAATGTAACTATCGATGATGTTATCATAAATACAATTGGTTTTGGAGATCTCATCCTAGATATTGACGGTAACCAAGATCTTACCAAATACCGTATTGCTAGCTCGCTGACCAACAAAAATGTTCGCTCTTTTAATGCCCTTGGAACTATAGATTTTGCACCAAAAGTTTCTCAGCTAGATTTAGACGTGAGGTTAAATGATTTTAACCTTCAGGCCATAAGTCCTTTTGGGGCTAATGTTGTTACAAAAATAAGAGGTGATGCCTCTGGCGCTTTACAGGTAATGGGTAATTATAAAAAACCAAAAATACTTGGTACCATTAATTTAAAAAATAGTGGCTTAAAGGTACCGTACCTAAATACAGATTTTGATCTAGCAAACAGCACTCAAATGATTGTTTCAAATAATACGCTCAAAGTCATCTCCACAGACATTACAGATACAAAATTTAATACAAAGGGCGTTTTCTCTGGTATAGCAACCCATGATAACTATCGAGATTGGAATTTAAATTTACAGATTGAAGCCCCAGAAAGATTGCTGGTTTTGGATACCCCCCCAGATGAGGATGAGTTGTATTACGGAACCTCTTTCATTAGTGGCAATGCGGTAATTCAGGGTCCTATTGAAGCCCTGGATATTAAGGTGTTTGCTGCTACCCAAGCGGGAACAACATTTAAAATACCTCTTAGTGATACAGAGTCTATAGGTGATGATAGTTTTATTAAATTTTTGTCTCCTCAAGAGAAACGCACCCGCACAAGCGGTCAGCAAATTGTTAAAAAAGAAATTAAAGGGCTTTCTGTAGATTTTGATCTAGATATCAATGAAAATGCAGAGGTTGAAGTAGTGATAGATAAGGTTAACAATTCTACCCTTAAGGGCCGCGGAGCTGGAACCTTATTAATACGCCTTGATACAAAAGGGAAGTTTAATATGTGGGGTGAGTTTACGGTAATTGAGGGCTTGTATGATTTTAGATACGGTGGTATTATTCAAAAAAAGATAGCGGTGGTTCCCGGCGGAAACATTAACTGGGATGGAGAACCAGATAGAGCTAGATTAAGTATAAGCGCAAAGTACGCCACACAAGCAAACCCTGCTGTACTGCTTGATAACCCTTCTTTTAACAGGAAGATACCCGTAGATGTTTTGGTAGATTTAACTGGAGAAATCATACAACCAGAATTAAATTTTAACATAGACTTTCCTAGAACCAGCTCAACGGTGAAAAGCGAATTAGAGTTTAAACTCCAAAGCAAAGAAGAAATAGAGAAACAGGCCATCTTTTTATTAACCACCGGAAGTTTTGTAAACGAAGGTATGGGAGGTGCAAATTTTGCAGGCACTTTGGTAGATAGAGTTAGTGATTTAGTAAACGGTTTATTTGCAGATGAAGAGGGTACCTTTAATGTGGGTCTAGATTATTCTCAAGGAAATAGAACACCCAATCTGCAAACCGCAGATCGCGTAGGTATTTCTCTTCAAAGTAAAATAAATGAGCGTATTTTAATTAACGGGAAGGTGGGTATTCCTGTGGGTGGAGCCAATGAGACTGCTATTGCTGGAGATATTGAAGTGCAATGGCTAATCAATGAAGATGGTACTCTTAGGATGAATTTCTTTAACCGTCAGGCAGATATACAGTTTATTGGTGAAGATCAAATTTTTGAACAAGGTCTAGGGATGTCATACAATGTAGATTTCAATACCTTAAGTGAGCTCATAGAAAAACTATTTAATAAAAAGCTGACCCTAGAGGGTGATGGGTTGGATACGCCTTTTGTGCCTGATGACACAAGTTTTCCAACCAATTTTAATGAAGATAAAAAAAGGGAATAAGCTTTTTTATAAACTAGCAATCATCGAGATTTCTACATTTACAAACTTGGGCAAGTTTGCAACCTCTACCGTTTCTCTTGCTGGTGCTGTTGCTTCATTAAAATAAGTAGCATATACCTGGTTAATAGCTGCAAAGTTATGCATATCACTCACAAAAATACTCGCCTTTATTACGTGCTCAAAATTCATGCCCGCTGCCTGTAAAACCGCTCTTAGATTCTCCATCACAAGGCGTGTCTCTGCTTTTATATCCTCTATCTCCAAATCACCTGTTGTCGGGTTAATTGCTATTTGTCCTGAGGTGTATAGCATGTTTCCAAATTGTACGGCTTGGCTGTAAGGGCCAATAGGAGCAGGAGCTTTGTCTGTGTGAATTATTTTTTTCATAATTTTTATATTCTCAGCGTTTAACTTTACTCGATGTTATAGCTGTCTGTCTGATTCTCTACGTTTGTCGTACTTTATATCACTAAGGACACTAGATTTAATACCAATAAAAAAGTACCATGAGGTGTTTACAGAACCAATAGGAGTCCAGTTAAAACTCATTTTCCAGCTTTCCAAATCGCGTTGAAATCTAAACTGAGTTGTGGTAACCCCTTTGTTTTTAAAGTCATAGCCTGAAGACATACCAACTTTCCAGCGTGGGCTTAATTCTAGATTAGAACTAAACATCAATGATTGTGATGAGATCTCATTTTCTCGTTTTTGATTTCCGTAGGTAATGGTGTATGCCATGCGTATATCCCAGGGTATGGTAAAGTTGTACCAATCTTTATTGGTTACTCTTTGGGTGTCTTGATTATCATCATCATCAAAGGTGTTATCTCCAAATCTTGTGGTATTGTCTCCAAAAAGATCATCTTGACGGCCTCCGTTTCTAAAGGTTTGGTCATCACTATCTTTGTCACTCTTTTTGTCTTTAAAATCTTTACTAGAAAAAGAGTAATTAAGGCTAATGTTTCCTCGCGTAAGTCTAAACAAACTCCCTCCGTTATCGATGTTAAATACATCAATGCGCTGGTTGTTATTATTAAGCGCATAAGGGTCTAGAGACCCGCTAAAATTAATATCAAGTTTAGGTATAATTGGTATGGCCCCAGAAACATTAACAGCGCTCCATTGCAGGGAATCTCCTGCAACATTGTAAGCGGTACCAAAATTTAAATTATTAAGAAGTATTCTTTTCTTTGGCTTTTGGGCTGTGGTGTCTGGGTCTCTAACCTTGGCCTCAAGGGTATTGCTAATACCAATACCTATGTTGCTAGAAAAACGATTTCCAGGAGCGCCAAAGAGTGTGTTTTCAAACCTAGAGTACTGGACTATTTCTTCGTTTATTTCTGGATCTGCGGTAACAGGTACAACGTATTGGTCATAGTACTGTTCAAAGCCAGGGTTTATATTGTAGGATACAGAGGGCCTTACCACATGGCGTATTTTTTGTATTCTACTATCCTTGTCACCAACATTAAAAGTACCGTAGAGTGTGGTTCCCAGACTCATATTAAAATTATAGGTTCTAAAACTGTCAAAACCACTTACGGTATCTCTAGCAACACCTCCATTACCTTGGTTTAGGCTTTCATCATACCTCTGATTAAAGGTAGTGAAACTCCAAGTTTCTGTGTAGGTTGTACTTGCAGAGGCGCTCAGGTGGTCTAGAATTTTAAAGTTTGTGCTCAGCGGTATTCTATGCTGTACTCCAATAAGGGCATTGTCAAACATTTCAGACTTTAAAAACAAGGAGTCTGTGGTTTGTATTCTGTTTTGAGCCGTTACATCATATTGAAAATTAATGTTCTGAATTATTCCTTTTTTTCTTCCATTTTTGGGAGCGAACGGAAATACTCTAGCCATGTTTGCATTTATATTTGGCAAGGATAGGTTGATCTTCTCGGTTTGGGTATTCTGTTGCAGATTAAGAGCTACAGAAGTGTTTATCTGCGGTTCTCCTTCAAAAGTCTTAGAGTAACTCACAGAAGAGTTTAAGGTGTTTACAAGTGCACTAGAGTTGTTAAACTGGTTGATAGATTGCTGAAAATAGCGACTGCTACCAAAGTTAACAGATGCATTAAAACGGGAGCTAGGACTTGATTTTTGATCCTGAGAGTGATTCCATTGTATGTTGTAGGATGAACTTTGACTGTAATCTGGGAACCCTCTATCACTGTTAACAAGGCTTTCATACCTCATGTTTATATTTCCACGAAACTTATATTTTAAAGCATAACTAGATTGTGCCCGAAGGCCATAACTACCATTGCTGTAATAGTCTCCAAGAAGGGTAAGGTCTACATAGTCTGAGAGGGCTAGGTAGTACCCACCATTTTGAAAGAAAAAACCACGATTGTTGTTCTCTCCAATAGTTGGTATGATAAATCCAGATTGTCTGTCTTCCCCTAGAGGTAAAAATGCAAAAGGAAGCCCAATAGGAGTGGGTACATCTGCAATATACATGTTGGTGACACCTGTTATGATTTTCTTTTTTGGTACAAACTTGGCTCTTCTAGTGTAAAAGTAATATTCTGGATTGTCTATGTTTTTAGAGGTAGTAAACCTCACATTGCTTAGGTATATAACAGAGTCATTTACTTTTTTTGTTGTTTTTGCAATGTATCTGAAGCTTTGTTCCTCTCCTCGTGAGTTGTATACAAGTGCTTTCTCAGAGTTGTAATTGTATTTTATAGAATCTGGCTCAACTACATTGGCACCTTGTTTAAAGATTGGACGCTGGGTATAGGCTCCTGCGCTATCAATTCCTTTTGCGTATACCTCATTGGTGTTGTAATCTAGTACGATAAGTCCAGCATCTATGCGTACATCACCATAAATAATATAGGCTTTATCATACATGTACACCTTGTTTGCTTTTTTATCTAGGTATACATATTGCTCTCCAAAGTACTCCACAATATCTGTAAATGCTTCTTTGGGTGGTTTTATGGTGTCTACTTGTATGGTATCTGTGGCGCGTTCATTGATTTGCTCAATACCGGGTTTATTGATAGATAGACTGTCTTTTTGCTGTTGCTCATCGGCTTCAATCAGGGGGATATTGGGCGTGTCTTTTGTTGGGATTTCTTGGCCAAATACAAGCCCGCTACAGCATAGTAATACTGTGGATAAAATATTTAATAAATGCTGTTTATATGGCACTCCTTGCAGGTATTATTTTGTATTTTGGCTTAGATTTTGATTCATCAAAATTAAGCATATTTTTTTGGCAACTCTGAAAAAAAACAAATTTTAAAAATCAGCGTTTATACCTATATGAAAACCAAATTAGCATCCCTTTTAGTACTGCTGCTTACATGCGCTTTATTTGTTTCCTTCTCTGTAATCAAAAATGATACCCAAAAACCCTTTATTGTTGTTTTGGATGCAGGTCATGGTGGTAAAGATTCAGGAAACATAGGCAATGGATTTGTTGAAAAAGACATTGTATTAGATGTTACACTACAAATTGGTAAGATTTTAGAAAAAGTTCCAGGTATTAAAGTTGTGTATACAAGAAAAACAGATGTATTAATTGATTTATACAGAAGAGGACCCATTGCCAATGAAGTTGATGCAGATATTTTTGTATCAATACATTGTGATGCGTTTACCAATCAAGCATATGGCGTTGGCACATTTGTTATGGGGGTTGACAAATCTGGGAAGAATTTAAATACAGCAAAAAAGGAGAATGAAGTAATTTTTCTAGAAGATAACTATGAAGAAAGATACGCCGGGTTTGATCCAAACCGTCCAGAATCATTAATAGGTCTCACGCTCATGCAAGAAGAATACTTAGATCAAAGCATCACTCTTGCCGGTTTGATCCAATCTAATATTGTAAATAATTTAAAAAGAAAAGACAGAAGCGTTAGATCTGCTCCTTTTTGGGTTTTGCATAGTTCGTACATGCCCAGTGTTTTAGTTGAGCTAGGTTTTTTGACCAATAACAAAGAAGGTCCATACGTGAATTCAAAAAAGGGGAGAAGAGAGTTGGCCACACAAGTTGCTAATGGTATTTTAATGTATAAAAAAAACATAGCCCTTGGAACCAGTAATGCTCAAAATCCTGTCATCACTCAAGATGAGGTAGATGCAGCTATTAAAGTTTCGCAGGAAAAAATATATGAAGATGTTACTTTTAAAGTGCAGTTGGCTGCAGGATCAAAAAAAATAGCAACCAAGGCCTATAACTTTAAGGGATTAAAGAATGTAGCTCGCGAAAAATTTGGAACCTTATACAAGTATTTCTATGGCAGTACATCAAACTACACAGAGATTCAGCTTTTAAAAACATTTGCCCAAGAAAAAGGGTACAGCTCTGCCTATGTAGTGGCCTTTAAAGATGGCCAGAAAGTTAAACTTTCAGAAGTACTAAACAAGGGCTCCAAAGAATAAGAATTATTGTTAAATTTGTATAACTAAAACACACACCTTTTGAAACGCTCCAGAGAAGTTAAAACCGCTGTACTAGCAATAGGAACAATTCTACTATTTATCTTTGGATATAGCTTTCTAAAGGGGAATAATTTACTAGACAAACACAGAACTTTTTTTGTAACCTATGACAACGTTGAGGGGCTTGCAGCAGCATCTCCTGTTACTATTAATGGCCTTTTGGTAGGTAAGGTTACCGACATTGATTTTTTAAACAACAAAGGTAAATTACTAGTCTCATTCACTATAAAGGAGCCTGATTTTAAGTTTTCAAAAAATAGCTTGGTACGTATCTACAGCAGTGGTCTTTTAGGAGGTAAATCCTTAGGACTCTATCCAGAGTATGACCTAGAAAACATGGCTGTTTCTGGAGATACTCTAGTTGGTAGTGTAGAAGATGACATGCTTGTGGCGGTAACCAAAGCCCTTGGCCCCCTAGAGGATAAAGTAAATAACACACTAACCACCTTAGATATACTTTTAAACTCTGTTACAGATTTACTAGACCCTAAAACTCGCGACAATCTTCAAGAGGCAATTGCCAATTTAAATACAACCATGGAGTCTTTAAATGGCGCATCTATTTCTTTAGATGGCCTTTTAAAAGATAATACAGGGAAGTTAGACCGCACCTTTACAAACCTAGATGAAATGTCTGCAAATTTTAATAGCCTTTCTGATTCTCTTTCAAAATTAGAAACAGGAAAACTATTTTTAGATTTTCAAAACCTAGTTAGCCGCTTTGATACAATAGCTTCAGCCCTAGAAAATGGACAGGGCAGTATGGGAAAATTACTTACAGATGAGCAGCTGTATGAAAATTTAAAAGGGGCTTCCAAGCAACTAGATGAATTGATTGAAGATGTAAAACTAAATCCAAAGAGATACATCCATATATCTGTTTTTGGAAAAAACAACAAAGAGTACACAAAACCAGACAATCCAGAGCAATAGACTATGCAATACATACCTAATATTTTGTTTTTTCTCCTACTAGCAGCTGGAGTTGGTTACTTTACCAAAAATATCCGGACTGTTATAAGAAATATTAAACTAGGAATACCTGTGGCCATTAATGATCACAAAAAAGAACGCTACGGCAATGTAGCCCGTATTGCTCTTGGGCAGTCAAAACTTTTGAAGCGTCCAATATCTGGGGCTTTGCATGCAATTGTTTACCTAGGTTTTATCATTATCAATATAGAAGTATTAGAGATTATTATAGATGGTCTTTTAGGAACCCACAGGATTTTCGCCTTTCTAGGTGGCTTTTATGACTTTTTAATTGGCACTTTTGAAATATTAGCCCTTTTGGTATTGGTGAGTGTTGTATTATTTTGGACACGAAGAAACGTGCTTAAAATAAAACGCTTTTTGTCTCCAGAGATGAAGGGTTGGCCCAAACAAGACGGAAACATTATTTTATATTTTGAAGTGGTATTGATGGGTTTGTTTTTGATTATGAACTCCTCAGATTATGCCCTTCAACAAATGGGAGCAGCCCATTATATTCAGGCAGGGTCTTACCCTGTTAGTTCATTGTTTGCAGGTGTTTTTGATGCTATGAGCCAAAGTAGTTTGATTGTAATAGAAAGAACTGCATGGTGGTTGCACATTACAGGAATTTTAATTTTCTTAAACTATTTATACTTTTCTAAGCACTTACATATTTTACTGGCTTTTCCAAACGTATATTTTGGAGCCGTTACCCCCAAAGGACAATTTAAAAATAACCAGGCAGTTACCGCCGAGGTTAAAATGATGATGGATCCTTCTGTAGATCCCTTTGCAGCTCCTGCGCCAGATGCGCCGCCACCTGCCAAATTTGGAGCCAGTGATGTGATGGATCTTTCGCAGGTGCAACTCTTAAATGCATACACCTGTACAGAATGTGGAAGGTGTACCAGTGAGTGTCCTGCAAATCAAACAGGTAAAAAGTTGTCTCCCAGAAAAATCATGATGGATACCAGAGATCGTCTCCAAGAGGTGAGTAAAAACATAGATGCCAACGCAGGTGTTTTTGTGCCAGATGGCAAAGAACTTTTAAAAGATTATATCTCCACTGAGGAGCTTTGGGCATGCACTACGTGTAATGCATGTGTAGAGGCCTGTCCTGTTAGTATAGACCCCTTGTCTATTATTATGGATATGCGCCAATACCTAGTTATGGAACAATCTGCAGCTCCAACTGAACTCAATGGAACAATGACTAATATAGAAAACAACGGTGCTCCATGGCCCTTTAACCAAATGGACCGTTTAAACTGGGCAAAAGAGTAATACACTTATAATTAATAGAAAATGACATCTAAAGACAGAACCCTCAACGAATTAAGACAAGTTAAAGATAGCGTGTATAAAACGCCAATTAACAATGAGCCTTTACACACCATAAAAGACGCACAGGGTGAAAATGCAAGCCCAATATTACCAGCACATGTAAAAAATTATTTAATTGATATAGACGGTACTGTTACAGAAGATGTTCCAAACGAGGAGCCTGAGCGTATGGCAACTTGCCAACCTTTTCCAGATGCTTTACAAACATTAAATAGTTGGTATGACCAAGGGCATATTATTTGTTTTTTCACTTCAAGAACAGAGGAGCATAGAGCTGTAACAACGGCATGGTTACATGAGCATGGTTTTAAATTTCACTCTCTTTTAATGGGAAAACCAAGAGGCGGAAATTATCACTGGATAGACAATCATCTAGTAAAAGCCACTAGATACAACGGTAAATTTACAGAATTGGTGCAAAAAGATGTCACCATTGAAGTATTTGAAGACTAAAATATACCCCTGAAATCTTTGTATTTCAGCACACTATAAAATAATTACTATGAGTGACTTATTAAAAGTACCAACAATGGCCGATTTCATGGCTCAAGGGAAACAACCTGAAGTCTTATTCTGGGTTGGTTGCGCTGGAAGTTTTGATGACAGAGCAAAAAAAATCACCAAAGCTTTTGTAAAACTATTAAACAATGCTGGTGTAGCATTTGCGGTATTAGGTACTGAAGAAAGTTGTACTGGAGATCCAGCAAAAAGAGCTGGTAATGAGTTTTTATTCCAGATGCAAGCAGCCACTAACATTGAAGTGCTTAATGCCTATGAGGTTCAAAAAATAGTTACAGCTTGTCCTCATTGTTTTAACACTATTAATAACGAATATCCACAACTAGGTGGAAATTATGAGGTAATGCATCATACTCAGTTTTTAAAAACCCTCTTAAATGATGGCCGTTTAAAAGTGGAGGGCGGAAAATTTAAAGGTAAAAAAATTACCTTTCATGATCCTTGTTATTTGGGACGTGCCAATGGGGAGTATGAAGCGCCAAGAGATTTATTGCGTAAACTAGAAGTAGAACTTGTAGAAATGAAACGTTGTAAAACAAATGGCTTATGCTGCGGCGCTGGTGGTGCACAAATGTTTAAAGAGCCAGAACCAGGATCTAAAGACATCAATGTAGAGCGTACTCAAGAAGCTGTAGATACAGAAGCAAGTATTGTAGCAACTGGGTGTCCATTTTGTAATACCATGATAACAGATGGTGTAAAGCACGAAGAAAAAGAAGAAAATGTACAGGTTATGGATGTAGCCGAAATGATAGCAAACGCCTCAGAGTTATAACAAATATAATAGATAGTACTACCCATGCTTACAGACTTCAACAATCTTCCAGATACCTCAAGAATATGGGTGTATCAATCAAATCGTAAATTCACGCCAGAGGAGCTGGAGTATATTCAGGCAAAGACACGCTATTTTTTAACACAGTGGACTGCTCACGGCACAGAACTTGAGGCTGGTTTTGAAATCAAGTACGATCGTTTTATTGTATTGGGTCTTAATCAAGAAAATGCCTCTGCATCTGGATGTAGTATAGATGCCTCTGTCCATTTTATACAAGAATTGCAACAAAAGATGGATGTAGATTTACTAGATAAAATGAATGTAACATACTATAATGGAGCTTTCATTGCTCACAAAAGTTTGTTAGATTTCAGAAAAATGGCAAAAAACAAATCTGTATCTGCAAATACAGTTGTTTTTAACAATCTAGTTAATACAAAAGCACAATACAAAGAAAATTGGGAAGTTGCCGCAAAAGATAGTTGGCACAGTCGCTTTTTAGCATAGTTTTTGATACTTTTAAAAGATGCAAAAAGCCCTCGTCTTCCTACTTTTTATAGCAAGCAGTATTCCAGCTATTTCTCAGCAAATAAATCCTTTACTTGCTCAAGATGATCAAGTAAACCAACAAATTTGGGTAGATAGTGTGTATAGCAACATGTCTTTAGAGCAAAAGGTTGGGCAGCTATTTATGGTAGATGTGTTTTCTAAAGATCCTAAAGCCAAAACAGATAAAATTAAAAAGCTCATTACAAACTACCATATAGGTGGTGTGATTTTCTCTAAGGGAGGACCCATACAACAAGCAAAACTTAACAATGAGTTTCAAGCCTTATCCAAAACAAAATTAATGATTGCCATGGACGCAGAGTGGGGCCTTGCAATGCGTCTAGACTCTACCTTTGCCTATCCATGGAACATGACCCTTGGGGCAATTTCAGATAATAGTATTATTGAAAAAGTGGGGCGTAGAATAGGGGAGCACAGTAAAAGATTGGGAGTACATATTAATTTTGCTCCAGTGGTAGATATCAATACCAACCCAAAAAACCCTATTATTGGAAATCGCTCTTTCGGAGAAGATAGAGACAACGTTACCCAAAAATCCATTGCATTTACCAAAGGGATGCAATCTGCAGGTATTCTTGCCAATGCCAAACACTTTCCTGGCCATGGAGATACAGATACAGATTCTCACAAAACCTTGCCAACTATCAATTTTTCTAAAAAGCGTATAGATAGCATTGAGCTTTATCCCTACAAGCGATTAATTAGTGAGGGGTTAAGTAGTGTGATGGTAGCACATCTAAACGTACCATCGCTTGAGAGGCAAAATGGGTTACCGTCTTCATTATCCAAAGCCATTGTTCAAGATTTATTAAAAACTAGCCTAGGTTTTAATGGGCTTATTTTTACAGACGCATTAAATATGAAGGGTGCCGCAAACTTCGAGAAACCAGGAGAGATTGATTTGGCTGCTTTTTTGGCGGGAAATGATGTGCTGCTCATCTCAGAAAACATTCCAAAAGCACATCAGCTTATTATAAAGGCATATCATGATAAGCTTATTTCAGAAAAACGCTTAGCCCACTCTGTAAAAAAAATACTATACGCAAAGTACAAATTAGGCTTACATAACTACACCCCTGTAAATCAAACCAATCTTATTGAAGATTTAAACACCCCTTTAGATCACGCCTTGTATGAACAGGCCATGGAAAACGCATTAACGGTGTTAAAAAATAAGGACCAATTACTGCCTATAACAAACCTAGAACATAAAAAAATAGCCTACGTTAATTTTGGTGATGCTTCTGGTACCGACTTTTTAAATCAACTTAAATTATATGCCCCTATAGATTTTGTGAAAGCAGATGATCTTGCCAGTTATATTACCAAGCTCAAAGGGTATGATTATGTTATTGCAGGGTTTCATAAATCAAACCAAACCCCATGGAAGGGGTATAAATTCACAAATAAAGAGTTGGTGTGGTTGCACGAAATTGCTAGAACAAATACATTGATTTTAGATGTATTTGCCCGGCCGTATAGCTTGCTAGATTTTAAAACTACTACCAATTTTGATGCAGTTATCATGTCTTATCAAAACAGTAAGGTCTCTCAAGAACTTTCTGCACAACTCATTTTTGGAGCTAGAGGGGCAAAGGGACGCCTGCCAGTGTCTTTGGGCGATGATTTTCCTATACATACACAAATACAAACAAAGGCAATAAATAGGCTCACCTATGGATCTGCCCAGAGTGTAGGGGTGTCTAGTGTAGGTCTAAAAAAAATAGACTCTATTGCAACTTTAGCAATAACAGAGGGTATGATGCCTGGAGCTCAAATTCTAGTAGCCAGAAAAGGAAAAGTTATATATAACAAGACCTTTGGCCACCACACTCAAAATAAAATAAAGACAGTTTCGCAAACAGATGTGTATGATATAGCCTCTTTAACAAAGATTATGGCTACCCTTCCTCTGGTAATGCAACTCGTTGATAAAGGTGTCTTAACCATGGATACCACCCTCTCTGAATTGCTCCCACAATACAAACAAACAGATAAAGCCAACATTACCCTTCGCAGGATGTTAACCCATACCGCTAGGTTAAAATCTTGGATTCCATACTATGTTAATACCATGGATAGCCTTACAAACAAACCAAAAACAAAATGGTATAAACCCACTTATAGTCAAGAATTTCCATACAAGGTGGCATCCAAAATGTTTCTCAAACGAGAATATAAAGACAGTATTTACCGCTTTATAAGAGAGAGCGAGTTAAGAGAGACCCAAGAGTATAAGTATAGTGATTTACCCTACTACTTATTAATGAAATATCTAGAGGGGTATTATGGCCTTCCACTAGAGGAGTTAGTGCAGCAAAATTTCTATGCATCTATTGGCGCTTATTCCATGGGTTATAATCCTCTTGACAGATATAACAAAAACAACATTGTACCTACAGAAGAGGACACCTATTTTAGAATGCAAAAAATACATGGTTATGTACATGATCAAGGAGCTGCGATGTTAGGAGGAGTAAGTGGTCATGCTGGGCTTTTTAGCACAGCAAATGATGTAGCTAAAATGATGCAACTTTTTTTAAACGGTGGTAGTTATGGAGGCCAGAAATATCTGTCTTCTAAGGTAGTTAGTGATTTTAACACCTGTTACTACTGTGATCAAAACGTACGTAGGGGGGTAGGGTTTGATAAGCCTCAACTAGAAGATAGTGGGCCAACCTGCGGCTGTGTTTCTATGTCAAGCTTTGGCCATAGTGGCTTTACAGGTACTTTTACCTGGGCAGATCCAGAAAAGGAAATTGTGTATGTTTTTATGTCTAACAGGACCTACCCAAGCGCAGAGAATAAAAAGATGGTTGAAACAAATCTTAGAAGTAATATTCAAGCAGTAATCTATGAGGCTATTATAGATTAATAAAACGTAATTAACCTATTGTCTATACTAAGATGTTTAAAGCCTACTTTTTTTTGTATCCATTGAAGTGTTTTTGGGGTGTAAAAAATAACATGGGTAAAGTCGTTTTTATAGTACCAATTTTTAAACACTTTTTTTTCAGGCAGTAGGTCTGTCATGCAGTATAAAACCCCATTTTGATTCAATAATTTTTTTAGAAGTATAAACTCCTTTAATGGATTGTGTAGATGTTCTATTACTTCACAGCACACTATAAAATCATAGCTGTTGTTTAACGAGTCTTTACTGGGATGAAAAAATGGGTCATAAAGCACCATTTTATAATTAATATCTTCTAGTAGTTTACTAACCACAGGCCCTGTGCCGGCTCCAAAGTCTAAGCCTTTGTCTTTGATGGTGTGATTCCCCTTTATTGCGTTTACCATTGGGCTTACAAATTTTTGAAAACCACTGTCTTCCACATCGTTTTGATGTGACAAATAGCGCTCTTTTTCTTCTTTGGCTCCAGGCAGCGCCTCGTGGGGTATAAAAACACAACCGCAGGTGTTGCAATTGCAATACCTGCGGTTGCGGTCTTGATAGTATAAGGCTGTGTTATTTGATTGGCATAGAATACATAGTTGCATACTGGTTAACCATTTTGTATTGCTTTAATTTTCACTAGTTTTTCTTTCCAAAGGGCTAATTGCTCTTTGTGATTATCAATGTTTTTATACACATCTTTTACAAGAGGGTTGTCTTTGGCTACATGTTTGAAAAATTGTAAGTTGTTTTCAAGTTGTAAAATTTCAGATTTAGTTTCATCAATCTTTTTACCTATAAAGAATTGCTCGTTTTGTAACTTTCGAGTATCATCATCAGAGGCCATAGCATTTAACTTATTTTCAAATTTTATAAGTTCAGCTTCTTTCTTGTCTAGATCTAGGGTGTTAAATAACGTATCTAGTGCTTTGTTAAATTTTTGATCGATGCTCTTTTTCTTGAAAGGAACGCGTCCAATGGTTTTCCATTGGGTAATTGTAGCCTTTATGGTTTGAATATCTTGCTTGTGATCTCCAGATAAAGAAATCGTTTTCATGGATTCTAATAGGGCTTGCTTTTGCTCTAGATTTACCACCTCATCCTTGTTTTCTTGATCTTTTAATGCATGTAGTCTATCAAAGTAATGATTACAAGCCGCTTTAAATTCTTTCCATATAGCATCACTATCTTTTCTTGGAACATGCCCAATTTCACGCCAATCATGCTGAATTTTTTTGAAAAGTGGTGTTGCTTTTTCAAAATCTTCTGAGTCTTTATTATCCTGAGCAAGCTTTATTAGTTTTCTTTTTTGTTCAAGATTATCATACTGTGCATTTTTTTGATGCTTGTAGAAATCATTTTTTGCTTTGTTAAAGCTACGAGTAGTATCTTTAAAAGTAGCCCAGATTTCTTTGTTTTTATCTTTAGGTACACGTCCAACTGTAAAAAACACATCTCTAATTTCTTGTACTTGTTTCATGGCGTTTTGCCATGCCGCGTGTGAAGATTTTGTTTCTTCTTGTACTTTATTTATAAGACCAATAAGTTCTTTTTTAATAGAGAAGTTTTCAATGAATGTTTCCTCTAAAGCTGCTTCTGCGAGCATTTTTTTATCATGAATGATTTTTGTGGCAGCACTAAATGTTTCCCAAATTTCTTCACGAATTTCTCTAGCTACTGGTCCTATCTCTTCTTTCCAACGTCTATGTATTAACTGTAATTCTCTAAAGGCTTTATCAATATTAGTCTCCTTTGCAAGTTCTTGTGTGCGTGTTATAAGTTTTTGTTTTTCTTCGAGATTGTGCTTAAAGTCTAGATCTCTAAACTCTCTATCTAGCTGCAGTGCATCATAGTAGGTTTCCATATAATGGTGGTAGTTATTCCACACAGTATTATACTTGTCCCTAGGAATGGCTCCAGCTTGTTTCCAACGGTCTTGGATGTCCTTAATTTTTTTATAATTACTGTTTACGCTTTTTTCAGAATCTAATAAGCTTTTAATCTCTTCAATTAAAAGATTTCTTACCTCTAGATTTCCGTCCAAATCTTGCTTTAGCTTTTTAAAGTGAGCATTTCGTTTTGTTTTGTAATCATTAAATACATCGCTAAAGGCTTTTTTCTCAGGTGTGGTGTAATGGAAATCTATACTATTTCCTCCTTGAGCTAGAAAATCCTCTTTCTTTTGGGTAAGTTCTTCCTGAAACAGATTGTTAAACTCTGTTATTATTTCTTCTGCTTCATCCTTTATACTTTCTATAGCGCTATTGTTAACTAGGTTTTCAAAAGCATTGATGAGCTCTGTTTTATTTAGATTGCTGTAATCGGTAGGTTCTATTTCTACTACTGTTTCTGACTGTTCTATAGCATCCGAACTTTCTACCTCTTGCTCTTCAGGAAGATCTAGGGAAGGAGTTGTATCTGTTTCGGGCTCCACATCTTTACCCTTCGATGTTTTCTCTTCAGAGGTGTCTGCTTTTTTTACAGGGATCTCTTTTGGAGTTTCTTCCTGGTTTTGAGCAGCTTGCTTGGTAGTAACACTTTTTTCAATAGGTGTGTTATCTTCTTGTGTAGCATTTTCTTGGTCAGACATATTTTGCAATGTTAAAGTTCGTTTTTATGAGGGCTCAAGATACTAACTCCCCATAAGATTGCCAAGATTCTAGATGTTTATTGACCCTGCCCTTAAAATTTAGCTATTCCAGATCCTCCAGGCTTCTTGGGCTTGGTACTCTAGCATTTTACTACCATTGGCTATTGTAGCTCCTTTGGCAAGACCATGTTTTAAAAAAGTAGTCTGCCCGGGATTGTATATTAAATCAAATAAGAAGTGTTCCTTAGTAATGCAGCTGTAGGGTATGTCTGGACATTTTAATACATCTGGGGCTACTCCTAGAGGTGTTGTGTTTACTATTAAAGTATTATTTCCTAGGACCTGTTTTGTTACTTGGTCATAGCTAATAGTATCTTTTGTTTTACCTCTAGATACTGTAGTGCAGCAATATCCTAAACCATCAAGAGCAAATTTAATTGCCTTTGAGGCGCCGCCATCCCCTAATATAAGTGCTGTCTTGCTTTTAGGTGTTGGGTAGCTAGCCAAGGATCTACTAAAACCGTAATGATCAGTATTGTATCCAACCAAGGTTCCATCTTCTAAAAACTTAATAGTATTTACGGCCCCAATTATGCGTGCCTGCTGGTCTAGATTATCAAGATATGGTATGATTTCTTCTTTGTATGGAATTGTCACGTTTAAGCCCTTTAAAGTAGTTTCTTCTTGTACTATTTTTTTAAATAAGGCAAGAGTTTCTATGTCAAAATTATGATAACTATGTGCTAGTTTTTCTTTTTCAAACTTTTCAGTAAAATATTTTTTAGAAAAAGAATACGCTATGTTTTTGCCAATTAGTCCGTAGTTAGCCATTTTTTCTTTTTTTATACAGATGATACCAGTTAATACTTAGCACTGTAAAAACACCAAGTATAATAAAAGTAATTGCCAGAAGTGTAGCCCAAGATAATTCTGAGGGGAAATACCTGTTATAGCCTGTAATGATTTCTGTTGCGTTTGCATCAAGATTAATTTCTCCAAGAGCATTTCGGCTATATATTTTTTCTTTCCAAGGCCAAACTACCCCAAGAGAGCCAGCTATAAAACCTATAATAACTGCGTAGGTTGCTTTTTTATATTTTTTTAACACATATCCAAGCAGGTGAGATAAAGAGACTAAGCCTGTTGCAGAGCCTAGTGAGAACACCACCAAGACCTTTAGTAGCCTCAAACGCTGGCTATTGTTTTTAAACGAAAAATCACCCATTACTATTTCAGATAGGGTATCAAACAAAGCATTTACAGAATCTACTAGAAGTAATACGTAGTTGCCTAAAAGAATTAAAATAAAAGAGCCAGATAATCCCGGGAGGGTCATTCCAGATACTCCAATGATACCACACAAAAAAACAAAAATAAGATTGTCGTTCTCGCGAGCTGGTTCTAGAAAACTAATAGCAATACCGGCGATAATACCACAGGTCAAATACCCAATATATTTTTTGTTCCAGGGTCCGAAATCTTTAGTGATATAAAATATAGAACCTATAATCATCCCAAAAAAAGCACTCCAAACTTGCAACTCATACTCAAAGAGTAGGTAGTCAAGTATTTTTGACACACTGAAATAGCTAATAACCATGCCAAGTAACAGTAAACCTAGAAAGCCTGCATTGGTGTATCGTATAAAACTCTTTACTCGACCTCTAAGTAAAAGTTTAAATGCCTTGCTGTTTATTTTTTGAAGAGAGTAAATAAATTCTTCATAAAAACCAGCAACAAAAGCTACTAAACCTCCAGAGACTCCAGGAACCTTATTGGCAGCTCCCATGGTAATCCCTTTTAGGATTAACCAGAATTTATCTATGGTGGTTCTCTGAGTGCTCACAGCATTATGTTAGTTAGTATTTTTTTTGTTTGCAACAAATTCTAAAAGGAAAATAATCGTAAAACCAGCAATCATACATAAAATGGCTGCCATCACTTTTGGGTCTGCGTCATATCCGCCGGGAAGAATACTTCTTTCAATAAAAGGTATTTCTTCACCATGGCTATTTTTGCGGTATTGTAATACTTCTTTCCAAGGCCAAATTTTGTTGAGTGCACCAATCATAAATCCCGTTAAAACAGCCAGTGTAGTGTTTTTATGATTTGCAAACATCCAGTTTAATATTCCAGAAAATACTTTAAGACCAGCAATAGCTCCTAGTGCAAAAACTCCAATTTTTAATAAGGCGTTACCAAGGGAGGTGATGTTAAATGTGCTAACAGCTTCTAAAAGTTTATTTATGGCGCCAATAACGATGGTGTAGCCGCCAATTAGCAGCAGTATAAAGGCTCCAGAAATACCTGGTAATATCATAGCTATAATAGCAATAAAACCGGCAAAAAATAAGAACCAAATGCTTTCTGTATCTGCTATAGGTTTTGCAAGGGTTATGCCATAAGAAAACACCCCCGCAAGTACAAGAGCTATAATAGTTTTAGGGCTGTAGTTTGTTATTTGTTTACCAATGTATATAATACTGGCAATGACCAAACCAAAAAAGAAAGACCAAACCAATACTGGGTATTGCCCCAAAAGCATTGTTATTACTTTGGCAAGAGATAGGATGCTAATTGCAATTCCTGTAAACAGCGAAGCTAAAAAACCAAGATTGTATCGTTGCCAAACTTTTTTTATCCCTTCTTTTTTAAGGGTTTTAAAAATACCAATATCTAGATTATGTATGGTGGTTATGAGTTCTTCATAGATCCCAGAAATAAAGGCAATAGTACCCCCACTAACACCTGGGACTACATCTGCAGCGCCCATGGCTAGTCCTTTGAAGATAATACTTAGTGATTGTTTAAAACTGCGTTTGGGCATATTAATGTTGTTTTACGCCCAAAAATACAGATTAAAGGGTAGTTTTTTTGTGATTCTTAATAATTTCTTTCACACTGATTTTTTCTAAAATATGAGGGAAAATTTCCTCTAAAATGAGTAGGAATTCAGGCTCAATATCAAGGGCATTTTTAAGATGAAATGCTCCAGCATCTTCTTTGAGAGTATCATAATAAAGCCCGGCTAACCTAAATTCAATCTCTGCAGAATCTGGATAAAATTCTGCTGCCTGGTTTAGGTTATTTATTGCCCCTTCAAATTCTCCAAGTTTAATTAAAATATCACAACGCGTGAGCCAAGTGTTTTGCTCATAGTTTCCAAATTCTAGTGCTTTTCTATAGCCTACTTCAGCCTCTTCAAACCATTGAAGTTTTTTATTAATTTTGGCATATCTTTTCCAGTACAGCACATTTTCTGAATCTATATTGATAGCCTTGTCTATAAAATAAAGAGCTTTTTTATAGTCTTTCTTTTTATAATGAAAATCTGTAATTGCAATCCAACCCTTGTCTAAAAGGCCGTCCTGTTCAACACACTTGGTGTAATACTGCAAGGCCATTTCATCGTTTTTGATTTTCTCATAGCATTTACCAATACGCAGTAGGGCAAAGGATGTTGGATCATCAAGACCAAGTGTGATAATAAAACTCTCTATGGCTAGTTCATAGCGTTGCATTTTCTCAAGTACCTTTCCTTTTTCTAGGTAGGCTCCAATAAACCGATCATCACTAATAATAGCAAAATCAAACGATGCTAATGCTTTCTTGTATTGTTTTAAGATGCTATACTGTTTTCCTATCTGGTGCCATGCTACTTCTGAGTATGGGTTTTTATCTAAAAATACATTAAGATAGTGTATAGCTTCTTGATTTTGTTCTAAGTATTCAAAACAGTAAATCACATTGTAAAGTGCAGAATAATCTGTGTGTATTTGATCCTCTTCATCATTTAAACACCTAATAAAGTAGTTTTTCGCATTCTCATAATCTTCTAAAAACAAATACTCCATACCTATTAACGATAGCACATCTGCTTGGTCTAAGGTAATTTCCAATGCTTTTTCAAGCAAAACAATGGCATGTTTGTGTTGGTCTCTTCTAGAGAGAATGTTTGCTTTTTGTATGTATATTTCTTCGTTAGATTGTTCTATTTGGTACAACTCATCTAATAATATATCTGCAATATCCAACTCATTTTCAAAAATGAACATTTCAACCTGAAATAATTTTAGGGTAGTAGAGCTAGGGTGTTGCTGTAAACCAAGTTTTGTTGCCTTTTTGGCGAGAGCTATTTTTCCATTTTCAAGATAATGATTGATAATTTCCTCAAATTGATCTGAATCAAAAAAGAGGATATTATTGGTCTTGAGCATAGACTCAAATTTGCTAAGTGATACGTTGTTATGCTCGTCTGGGGTTGGCAATTGCATACGCAGTTATTTATTGGTTTCTCTTAAATAAAGATAGTGAGGATAATAACAGCTCTTAAGATATGCCGCAATTGTTGTTAACGAGATGTTAACAGCCTAAAACAGTGTATAACCAAATGAAAAACAAGAGATTAAAACAATTTTTGAAGATTTATATTTCGTTGAGTACTTGCGATAAGATAGTGCACCCTTCTATAATTTCTGCATTAGAAATAGTAAGGGGAGGCGAAATTCTTATGGCTCTTGGTTCAAAGAGCAACCAAAATAAAATTAGATTTTTGTCTTTACATTTCAAAATTACCTGATTTGCAATAGCTGGGGTTTCCATAATAAGGGCCAACATTAAACCTGTTCCTCTAATTTCTTTTATTGCTTTATGTACAAGTAAACTGCGAAGTAATATTTCCTTTTCTAGGGCCTGTTGCATTAAAGAGCTCTGGGTTATCTCCTTAAGTGTTGCTAGCGCCGCTGCGGCAATAACAGCATTTCCTCCAAAGGTTGTAATATGGCCTAACTTTGGTTTTTCTTGCAGTAGGTCCATTAGGGTTTTTGATGCCGTAAAAGCTCCAATAGGTAACCCGCCACCCATACCTTTGCCCATCACTAGAATATCTGGCACAACATTGTAATTCATAAAACCGAAGAGTTTTCCGGTACGGCCAAATCCAGGTTGTATTTCATCTAAAATTAAAAGTGCACCCACCTGTTGACACCTTTGTTTTACTTTTGTCAAATAGTCATTAGTTGGTTCTATAAAACCAGCGCCTCCTTGGATAGTTTCAAGTATAACAGCAGCAGTATTGTTTGTGATCTGTTCCAGGCAAGTTTCACAGTTAAATAATATAGCGCTGCACTCGGGCAATAATGGCTTAAAGGCTTCTTTTCTTTGCTCATAGCCCATAACACTTAGGGCGCCCATTGTATTTCCATGATAGGCGAGATTTGCGTATAAAATTTCTGCTCTACCGGTTGCTCGGCGGGCTAGCTTTAAAGCGCCTTCGATGGCTTCTGTACCACTATTTACTAAATAAGTAGTTTCTAGGGGTGAGGGCAAATGTTTTGCTAGTAATTTGGTGAGCGAAACCGCTGGCCTTTGGATATACTCTCCATATACCATTACATGCATGTATTTTTGAGCTTGCTCTGTAATAGCCTTTACAACCTTTGGGTGGCTATGACCAAGACTACAGGCAGAAACACCTGCAACAAAATCAAGATGTGCAACTCCCTTAGTGTCATAAATATAACTGCCTTTGGCATGAGATATTTCCATCGCCAATGGATGCTGGGTGGTTTGTGTTTGGTGTTTGTAGAAATCTTTTTTCAATGGGCTATAACTAGATTGTAAAAATAGAGACTAACAAATGTAATACAGGTATGTTTGCCCGTAAAATAAATTAATGATACTCGGGTTTTATCTTGTCTTTTTGATCTAAGGTGTCATTTTCTCCTCCAGGAGTTTCCTGCATAGGATTGTCCTGGGGTCTATTTTTAAAAACGTCAGGATTTAATTTTGATGCCTCTGGAAGATTTAATTGTTCTTGACTTTTTTCATCAAAAAAAGCTTCTTGAAATTTTGGTAGCGCAATACCTTTTATTTTTGGTAGTAGGGGTAGCGGTTTTCCATCAAATAATGCGTCTTTATTTTGTAATCGTTCTTCAGCTCGCCAACCAAAACCTGACAATATTCTTGCCTTTGGAGGTAGTTTTGAGAGTGGGTATATTTTCCCAGTTCCCTTTTTAATAAAACGTATTCCTTCAATTTCTTGATTTTCCATATACATCTGTATGGAGCTAGATACAGTGTTGTTTATACCAATGAGCTCGTCATTATCGTTACGCGCAAAATAAATTACTTGTGCATTTTGGTCAATGTTTATAGTGTCTAGCTCATTGTTGGTAAATAGGCCAATAAGGCGTTTTCCTTTTACTTGATTATATCCCAAAGAATCTTTTTGAATCAAAAACGCATTATTAAATACCTTTAATGTGTCAAGTTGCTCTGTTCTGGTATCATTTATTAAATGAATGGTATCACCTGTCATCTGGTTTTCTCCAGTCCAAAGAACAGGTAGATGTATAAGTTTTGTGATTCCTTTTTTCTGGTTTACAAATATAGAATCACACTTGCCGCTGGTTGGTGCTTGCTGTGGGTTACTTGATTCTTTAAAAAAGCGTGCTTTGTAAAAACCTTTAAGAATTCTATTGTCTGGTTTTCCTGTAATTTGTAATGTATCTGCATGTATGTATACAGAATCACGTTCTTGAAGGGTTATAGCCAGGGCTCGTTTGGTAATAAAAACAGAATCTTTTTGTCTGAAAACCTCTGCATAATGCCCAAGTATAATACTTTGATTACTGGTATCAATTACTTTAATATTGTTGGTAGCAGAAGCAAAACTCTTATTTCTGTCAAAGTAAATACTATCTCCATAAAGTGTTCTGCTTTGGTAGTCTACTCTAGAGTTTTTTACAAAATAACCAGTATCTTCTCTAGTGTCATAAAAACCACGCTCACAATACACAGTACTGGAGTCACTTACTATGGTAGATGGGCCGTAGAGGTAACTAGCACCCGTTTGCGAATAAAAATCAAGTTGCTGAGAGTTTATAGTGTATTTTGGGTTTACAATTTTTACATCACTTGTAAATTGGTAGTTTTTCTGCTCTGCGTAATATCTTCCAATTCTACTAGTTAATGTACTGGCGGTATCTATTACAGTACCACCGCTTCTGTAGTAGGCCTCTTGCTTTACTCTATCAAAGTAAAGGGTATCTGTTTTTAGTGTTGTTTGGGGTTCTTTGAAGATAACATCACCGCTTGCAAATGCAAATTGAGTATTGCCGTTATACTCTGCATAATTACTATTCATGGAAATAGTATCACCTTGTTTTATTTTAACCTCACCATAGGCTTTTACAAAGTTGTCTTTTAAATACACATAGGCTTGATTACACCACATTTTAATACCTTCATGGACAATGTATACCTGTCCTTCTGTGTCTTGAGTGTATATGAAAGCATCTGGTAATTCTGGCTTTCGTTCTAGATACCCAGATTGAATGTCCACCTTGGTTTTATCTGTTTCTTGACTGGGTTGCGCTAGAGTAACTCCTGTAAAAAGGAGCAGTAGCAATAAACCTATATGTGGTATCTTTTTTTGCAATATATTTTTGTACTGTTTTAGTATACTACTCCCAATTCAAATCAAAATATACTACAAAACAACTGCTTTTTTTTAACGGTGTATTGTTTGGGTTCTATCTGGACCTACTGAAACTATATTTATTGGTATTTCTAATTCTTTTTCTAGAAAATCAATGTATTGGTTTAGTTCTTTAGGGAACTCAGAAGCCGCTCTCATTTTTGTTAAATCCTCTTTCCAGCAAGGAAAACTTGTATAGATTGGCGTTACATTTTCTGGCTCGATGTTGTAGGGTAGGTGGGTGATGGTTTCTCCTTTGTATTTGTATGCAGTACATACCTTAAGGGTACTAAATCCGGAGAGTACATCTCCTTTCATCATGTTTAATTGAGTAACTCCATTTACCTCACAGGTGTATTTTAAAGCTACTAAATCCAACCATCCACAACGTCTTGGCCTTCCAGTTACCGCTCCAAATTCACGTCCTATTTTTGCCATTTCAACACCTACTTTATCAAAAAGTTCGGTAGGGAATGGGCCAGAGCCAACACGAGTGGTATAAGCTTTAAAGATTCCGTATACTTCTTTTACTTTATTTGGCGCAATTCCTAAACCTGTGCAAGCACCTGCCGCTGTTGTGTTTGAAGATGTTACAAATGGGTATGTTCCAAAATCAATATCAAGTAAAGATCCTTGAGCACCCTCTGCCAATATTGTTTTTCCAGCTTTTAGTGCCTCATGAAAATACTGCTCACTGTCAATAAATGTCAATTCTTTAAGGCGGTCTACAGCCTCATAAAATTCAGCTTCCATTTCATCTAGATCATACTGTATCTCTACATCATAAAACGAAATCATTGACTCATGTTTGTTGGCCAATTGGCGGTATTTTGTTTTCCAGTCTTTCATTTCTAGATCACCAATACGAATTCCGTTTCTACCGGTTTTATCCATATAGGTAGGTCCTATACCTTTTAGTGTAGAGCCAATCTTTGCTTTACCTTTACTGGCTTCACTTGCTGCATCTAAGAGCCTGTGGGTAGGCAAAATAAGGTGTGCTTTTCTTGATATTATTAACTTGGCTTTGTAGTCTATATCGAATTGATCTAAACCTTCCAATTCTTTTACAAAAACAACAGGATCTATCACAACACCATTGCCAATGACATTCATGGCTGTTTTGTGAAAAATCCCTGATGGAATAGTCCTTAAAACGTGTTTTATACCATCAAATTCTAGGGTGTGTCCTGCATTAGGACCTCCTTGAAAGCGAGCAATGATATCATAATCTGCTGTTAGTACATCGACGATTTTTCCTTTTCCTTCGTCTCCCCATTGTAATCCAAGTAGTAAGTCTACTGCCATAATTGTAATGTGTTTCCCTATTGTTCTGGGTTGGTTGTGTTTTTTGTCCCGTAAAAATATAGCGAGTGTTTAGATATGGTAATATCAAAAACATCTTCTATGGTTTTTTTAATATTCTGTATTCTTGGATCACAGAATTCTATAACTTCTCCGTTGTCTAGAATAACATGATCGTGTTGTTTATCAAAATATGATTTTTCGTAATGTGCTTGATTCTGCCCAAATTGATGCTTGCGCACCAATAAACATTCTAGCAATAATTCAATAGTGTTGTATAGGGTTGCTCTGCTTACACGATAGTTTTTGTTTTTCATTATGATATATAAAGATTCAATATCAAAATGTTCTTTTTGATCGTATATTTCTTGGAGTATAGCGAAGCGTTCGGGTGTTTTACGGTGCCCTTTTGTCTCTAAAAATGCAGTAAATACATTTTTTACAATATCTTGATTATTTGCTTCAGTTTTTAAACTCATGGTTTGGCAATGAATCGCTTAGCGGTATTGATGTAACTTTTAACAACCTTTAGGTAATGATATTATTACAATCAATACTTAAATCTAACACCTAAATTGTTTTAGGTCTTAAGGGTCAAAAATAGCAAAATTACAAACGAGTTACTTTATCAATTCCGTTTATTTTTTTAATGTTTTGAACCAAGTTATCAAGAATATTTTTGTTTTTAACTACCACCACAATTTTTCCTTTAAATATGCCGTCATCGGTGTCAAAATGTACCCGTTTCATGTCTATGTTTAAATTGTTTGACACTTCTTTAGTCACGTTATTAACTAGGCCCAGAGCATCAATTCCAGTGATGAGTAACTCTGCCTTAAATTCTCTTTGAGAGGAGTCTATCCATTTTGCTTTTTGGATTCTGTAATTATAACTTCCTTGGAGTTGAACGGCATTTGGACAGTTTTTCTTGTGTACTTTAATTCCTTCTGTAACAGTTAAAAAACCAAATACATCATCTCCAGCAATTGGATTACAGCAATTTGCAATTTTATAATCTAGTTGTTGCTCATCTTTTCCAAAAACCAATTGATCAAATTTCTCGGTAATTTCTTCTTTATTTACATCACTTTGATTGGGTTGTTTTCTAATTTTATTTTTAATAAAACTCACCAACACATTTGCTCTGGAGGCTGCAAAATCTTTTAATTGTTTATTGTCTATAATACCAGCGCCCACTCTATAAAATAAATCAAGACTTGTTTTTACTTTATAAAATTGAATTAATTGGTTTATGGTTTTATCATCAAGATTAATCTTAAGTGACTTTAACTTACGGCGCAGTATTTCTTTACCATCATTTGCGATATTCTTACGCTCTTCTTTGAGTGAAGATTTGATTTTTGATTGCGCTCTACTTGTAGATGCGTAATCTAGCCAGTTGGCAGTTGGCTTTGCGTTATTGGAAGTTATAACCTCTACTTGGTCTCCACTTTGCAGTGCGTGACTCAAAGGAACTAATTTCCCATTAACCTTTGTACCTCTTGTGTGCATTCCCACTTCTGTATGTATATGAAATGCGAAATCTAAGGCAGAGGCGCCCTTGGGCAGTGAATATAAATCTCCCTTGGGTGTAAATACAAAAATCTCTTTTGCATAAAGACTGAGTTTAAATTCTTCTACAAAATCTACGGCGCTGATATCTTGATTCTCTAGAGTGTCTTGTAATTTATTAAGCCATTGATCAAGCCCCCCTTCATCACTATCCTCATTTTTGTATTTGTAGTGAGCAGCAAACCCTTTTTCTGCAATCTCATTCATACGCTCACTACGTATTTGTACTTCTACCCATTTGCCTTTTGGACCCATTACAGTAATGTGCAGGGCCTCATAACCTGTAGATTTTGGAGAAGAGATCCAATCTCTTAACCTCACTGGATTAGGACGAAAGTTGTCTGTAACAATGCTATAAATTTTCCAGGCCAAGAATTTTTCATTGGCAAGATCACTTTTGTATATGATACGCACTGCAAACTTATCATAGACCTCATCAAAGCTCACGTTTTGAGCCACAATCTTTCTGCGTATGCTATAAATTGATTTTGGTCTTCCTTTTACTTCGTAGGTTAAATTTTCAGCAGTTAGAGAATCTTTAATAGTCTTTGAAAATGCTTTGATATAAGCATCTTGTTCTTCTTTACTATCTTTGATTTTACTTAGAATGTCATCATATATTTCGCGCTCTGTATATTTTAAGCTCAAATCTTCTAGCTCAGATTTTATTTTATACAAACCGATACGATGAGCCATCGGAGCATAGATATACAAAGTCTCACTTGCAATTTTTTCTTGCTTGTAGCCTGGCATAGCATCCATTGTTTGCATGTTATGCAATCGATCTGCAATTTTTATAATGATAACCCTAATATCTTCATTAAGGGTTAAAAGCATTTTTCTGAAATTCTCTGCCTGCAGTGACACATCACCCTCATAAGGCATTTTTGAAATTTTTGTTAGCCCTTGTACAATACGAGCAACAGTCTCTCCAAATAGTTGTTCAATATCTGTAAAGGTGTATTTGGTGTCTTCAACAACATCATGAAGTAGGGCAGCAGCAATAGATGTGGCATCTAGCCCAATCTCACTGGCCACAATTTTAGCCACAGCAATAGGATGAAAAATATAAGCCTCACCACTTTTTCTACGCTGGTGTTTATGTGCATCTACAGCAACATCAAAGGCAGAGCGTATGAGTTTTTTATCTTCCCTAGATAAGATACGATAACTTATCTTGAGAAGCTCCTTATACTGTTTTGCTATAGCTTTGTTTTCCTGCTCTATATCAATTTCTGCCATAGATTAAAAATACAAATTCCAATTTTTAAAAAAAATTATAAGAGTTTAATTTTCAAATAAAAAAAAAGCGCATACAAAAGACATTAATTTTGCAAAATTAAAAGCCTCGTTGTCTTTTTGCTTCAAAAATTAAAATACCAGCGGCCACAGATACATTCATGCTATCAATGGCTCCTTGCATAGGGATGTGAATGTTTTGAGTGCTTTGAGTGCGCCACATTTCAGACAAACCTGTTGCTTCTGTACCTACAGCAATGGCAGTGGGTTTTGTGAAGTCTTGGCTATGATAGGGTTTAGATTCCTGTAAAATAGCGCTGAAAAGTTGTATGTTTTGCTGGGCTAGGAAATCAATAATTTCTTGAGTGCTTCCCGTTGCAATGTTGTTGGTAAACAAACATCCAACACTACTTCTAATAATATTTGGGTTATAGAGGTCTGTCTTTGGATTTGCAATTATAAAACCATCAAGATTTGCTGCATCTGCACTGCGCAGTAAAGCGCCAATATTTCCGGGTTTTTCTGGGGCTTCTGCAATGAGTATTAAAGGGTTTTTATTCTTAAAATGCAACTTGTTTAAAGCAAGTTCTTTTGTTTTTACAATTGCCAAGATCCCTTCAGTGGTTTTGCGATAGGCAAGTTTCTGATATACCTCTAGAGAAATTTCAATAATTTGAGTGTTTTCAGTGGTGTGTTTAGTGCTATTTTCTGAGCAAATTTCCTCACAAAAAAGCAGCGTTTGCAGCTTATATCCTCCCCTAATGGCAAGTTGTATTTCTCGCTGCCCTTCTACCAAGAAAAGACCTTGTTTACGTCTTTCTCTTGATTTTTCTAGCAATACTAAACACTGTTTAATCAAGCTATTTTGAGTGCTGTCTATTTTTTTATACATAGCTTTTTTAAAACCTTTTTAGGGATGGTAAGGGGCTGTTTATTTTTGGTTGTATTTACCCATATAGCGTTTCCATAATTCTGTTTGATGGGTTTCTAAAGAAATATCGCGGCCATCAATAAAAGCTCTACTTAAATTATTTCCCATCATATCAAGGGCATCTCCTTCGCTGATAAACAAAGTGGCACTCTTTCCAAGCTCAAGAGTTCCGTACTTATCAAGGCCTAAAATTTTTGCTGTATTACCAGAAATAAGCTGCAATGCTGTTTCTTTATCCATGCCTTGACTCACTAGTTGTCCTGCATAAAAGGGTAGGTTTCTTGTCTGGAAATTAGACATGCTACTATTTTGCAATCCAACGAGTAAACCTCCCTCTACAAGTAATTTAGGGAGTTTGTAAGGCAAATCATAATGATCATCCGCGCTTTTTGGAAGTGCATGTGTTTGCTGAACCAGAACGGGGATATCATGCTGCTTTAAAAAAGGAATTATTTTGTATCCTTGATAGGCTCCAATTAAAACAATTTTATCTATTCCAGCTTGCTTACTAAGTGTAATAGCATCTATAATTTCTTTCTCTCCATCTGCATACACATATAGTTTTTTAGACCCATCAAATAGTCCTTGCATAGCCTTTAAAGATTCATTTGCTGCTTGGTCTTCTCCAGAGCCAAAGGCTTTAGAACTTTTAAGGTAGGTGGTTATTTTTTGTGTTTGTTTGGTGTAGTTTTTATTAGGTTGGTACCCTCTAGACTCTCCAGCCCACCATCTACCTCTTCTAAAGGTACTTGGCCAATGCAGGTGTATGCCATCATCTGTTTTTATAGCGGCATCTTCCCAGTTCCAGGCATCAAACTGAACAATAGATGAACTTCCAGAGATTGTACCACCTTGAGGTGTAATTTGGCCAATCAGTACACCATTTGGGCGCATAGATTCTACCACTTTACTCTCTGCATTGTAGGCAATGATACTTCTGATGTGAGGTATCATATCACCAATTTCGTCCTGATCATTACTTGCTCTTACCGCATTCACTTCAATAAGTCCTAATGATTTTGCAGGTGCTATAAAGCCAGGGTATACATGTTTGCCTGTTGCGTTTATAATAGTCCCTTTAGCGCTTACGCTAGAAGTTCCAACGGCTGTTAAAATTCCATTTTCAAAAATAATGGTTGCGTTTTCAATGGTATTTCCATTACCAATATGAGCTGTGGCTCCAGTAATGGTTATGGCTCCTTTTTGAGAAGGAGCAGGGGTCTGTTGTGCGGCTACAGATAATCCAGTTATAGCCGTTATTACAATAAATAAGTGTCTTAATGTGTTCATAATATATACGTGCTATGGTTATTAAAATTCTGTATCACAGTGAAAATTCTTGTTTGTTTTTTTGACAGGCGGTTTTGTTTTACCTCCATTTTCCTTTTCATTAAGCATCATGGTCATTAGCATGTTTCTCTCTGCTGATATAGCTATTCTTTTTTGCTTATCTAAGTCCAAATCAAAATAGGTTTTTCCTTCTATAATGGTTTTTTCTGCCTTAGAATATACAGACATAGGGTGGCCATTCCAGAGCACCAAATCTGCATCTTTTCCTACCTTAATACTCCCAACTCTATGGTCTAAATGCAATAGCTTTGCTGGGTTTATCGTTACTGTTTTCCAGGCCTCTTGCTCACTCATACCACCGTATTTGAAAGTTTTTGCAGCCTCTTGGTTTAAGCGTCTAGACATTTCGCCATCATCACTATTAATGGCTACGGTAACCCCTTGAGAGGCCATAATAGCTGCATTGTAAGGGATGGCATCATTCACTTCATACTTATAGGCCCACCAGTCACTAAATGTAGAGGCGCCCACACCATGAGCCGCCATTTTATCTGCTACTTTATATCCCTCTAATATGTGTGTGAATGTGTTGATGCGAAAATTAAATTTCTCGGCAACTTTCATGAGCATGTTAATCTCGCTTTGCACATAACTGTGGCAACTTATAAAACGCTCACCGTTTAAAATTTCGGCTAATGTTTCCAGTTCAGCATCTTTGCGGTAGGGTTTGCCACTTTTTTTCAATTCATCGTAGGCTTTAGCTCTATTAAAGTAGTTAACATACAATTGCTCCACACCCATACGGGTTTGAGGAAAACGACTGTAACTCTCCCAGTTAGATTGTTTTACATTTTCTCCTAGTGCAAACTTGATAAATTTAGGGCTGTTATCATAAATTAGTCCATCTGCATCTTCTCCCCATTTTAGTTTTAAAATGGCAGAACGCCCACCAATGGGGTTTGCAGATCCATGAAGTATCTGTATGGAGGTAACCCCGCCCGCTAGGTTGCGGTAAATGTTTACATCTTCAGGGTCTACAACATCTTCTATGGTAACCTCTGCAGAGGAGTTTTGCCCTCCCTCATTAATAGAGAGTGCTGCAATATGGCTGTGTTCATCTATAATCCCCGCTGTAAGATGTTTACCTGTTGCATCAATTTCTATAGCACCTTTAGAAGATAGATCTTTTCCAATTTTAGATATTTTACCATTTTTTACAAGTACATCGGTATTTTTTATAATTCCTTCTGCCTCACTAGTCCAAACTGTTGCATTTTTAAACAGTAGTGTTTGCTCTCTTGGCTGAGTTGTATTTCCTAGACCTACATTTGGATAGGTTATAGGCATAATCTCACGAAGGGCACCTTTAGTTGCAGTGTCTTTGTTTTTATCTGAAATAGCCTTGGCAACCCCCATGTTTCTATTTGCATTAAAGGTAGTTTCTATACCACTAGGCAGTACTGCTTTGCCTGTAAAGCTCATTGTGTTTTTTTCAATAATAGCGGTAGTACGGTACACATCATTCGTCTCTTTATTAGTGAAAGAAAGAGTTATCCAGTTGTCTTTATAGGTTAGTTTTGCAGAAAAATCTGCTTCACCAAGTGTTATTTTAGCTTTTGGTTTTGCGGCTTCTCCAGAGATTTCTAGTGCATAACTAAGCCCAGCTAAGGCTAGGTTGTAAGATCCTCTTATATCTGTTTGATCCATGGTATTGATAACGCTTCTTGTTCCTTGTACCCAGTTTTCGTGGAGTGTAGTACCCTTTTCAAATAAAGGGCCAGAGGTAATCAAAAAATTGGCATATTTTCCATTATCTAGTGATCCTACCTTATCGCTAATTTGAAGCATACGTGCAGGCTCTGTGGTCAGTGCCTCTAGGGCTTTTGTTTTATCTAGACCATATTTAATAGCAACTAAAAGATCTTTAGTAAAATCTTTTGGTTTTTTAGACTTAAAGGTGGTCAGGGCAAAAGGCACTGCGTTGTCTTGTAATGCTTTTGGATTTGTTGGTGCTTGGTTCCAGGCGCGCATATCTTCTAGAGATAGGTAACTAGCCATATAAGGGTTACTTACATCATAGGGGTCAGGAAAATTTAATGGGATAATATAACTCGCATTGGTTGCCTTTGTTTGTTGTATCATTTCATACTCATCACCGCCACCAACAATGAGGTAGTTAATTCCAAACTGATTTCCAATTTTGGCTGCCCTTAAGTTGTTGCTTTTGTTTCCTGCCTCGAAGATGGATACTTTGTTTTTGTTTTTAAGTAAGGCTTCTAATGATCTGTCTTTGGTAGGTATGTTTCCTTTTTCATACCAATTTGCATCATGATATACTTGACGCAAAAGCGCCATGGCTCCCATTAGAGATCCTGGGTATGATTGTCTACTAGTTACGCTTTTAGAAAATGAATAGTGCTGTGCTAACCCGTCATCAATAATGCGCATTGCTTGGTTGCCTTGATCGTTAAGTGCTACAAGGAGTCCTGTACCACGTGCAATACCGTCCATGCTGTGGGTGTTTACAAGACCAAACCCTTCCTTACGCATTGCTTTAGCCGTTTTTGAGTCATAGGTGAAATGATCTATGGCGTTTTTCTCTGGCATGATATGGTCATTCCAGTAAAATCCATCTCGTGATGCTCCGTATTGGGGAGAACGACCTCCTCCAGAGCTGCGCTCAGGATTTTTAACACCAAAATTTGTGTACGAATCTATAAATGAAGGGTATATATATTTTCCTTCCAGATCTACCACAACAGTATTGCTTGGAATAGTAACGTTTTTACCAGTGGCTATTACTTTTCCTTGTTTAATAAGTAGGGTTGCATTATTTATTTTGTTTGTTGGAGAGACAAATAATGTTGCATTAGTAAAAGCAGTGTATTGCGCATTGTTTTCTTTTACGCCATCGTTTTTAGGAAAGTATTCTTGTGAAATACCCATATGCGAAATACAAAGAACAAGCAACAGCAGTATGTTTTTTTTCATAGCATTGAAAATTTATTGTTTTTTTTTCTTAAAGATACCAATATATGGCATCCAAAAGGGTATGTGTGGTTGTTAAAAAAATCATAATTGAAATTTTAAAATATTTTAAGCAAACCTTATAATGGTTTATTGTCAAAATAATTCACCATCAGTGCCACCATATAACTGTATGTTTTAATTCCTTTGGGCTGGTTGTTTGCTTTTAAAAATAAATTGTACCAGGCCTTAGATAGTTCTTCCATGGGGTTGTCATAGCTGTCCCAGAAATCACGCATTTCTTTATAGCTTTTTAAAATTCCAGGATGTATGGTTTCTAATGTTTCAAGGTATAGGTCTCTATCTCTGTAGGATAATTCATTTACACAATACCGAAGTGCGAAAATATATCCTGTGTATTTAATGTAGGTGTCATCATTGTGTATTGCTGCAAGAGTGGCTATAAAGTTGGCCTCGTTTTCTTTTGCGTACCCCAACTGGTGTGCCTGTTCATGACAAGCCACTACCGGAAATTTATAAGACTTTATAAGTCCATTTACTTGCGCTTCTCCAGAGAACGGATTTAAATAACCACTATACCCCATGTAGGTAAGGCCCAGACTCCAAAGGCTTTTTTTGACACTTGTTGGCTCTAGAGACAAATTGGTAAAGGTTTTTTGAAGATTTGTATAACTGTTTTGTGTCATATCAAGCATTTGCTTTTGAGAGTAAGGCAAGTCTATCTTTACCGAATCTGCATATCCCAGTGCGTTATGAAGTTCATTAGATTTTTTAATTACTCTGTTGGTAATATCTATGAGCTGCTCGGTGGTGTAGTCATTGCCTAGATTTAGTGATGTATGTAAGGGCTCTCGGTAATAATTAAAACCCCATAATAGATGAAACATAAAATACACCACAGATAGGTGGGCTGTAATTTCAAAAACCAACTTTACAGGCTCATACCTAAAGGCTTTAAAGTTTTTATAAATCCAACGTACCGCAACTATAAAAATTAAGGTATAAAAAATATCTCCCACAGAAAAAGGCACCCAGCCCCATAGGCTTCTAGCTATTTTTCCAATCCAGGGATATAGCCCTAGACTATACCATTTTTCTATAAATGCGGGATAGTGTTTTAAAAACTGTATCAATACAATTTGCACGGGCAGTAGCAGCGCAATAATAAGTGTAGATTTCTTTTTAAACATGATAGCAAAATACTAAATCCATCTTAAAATAAAATCAATAGTTACAGGTATTTACTATTTGATTAATTCATTGGTTTTAACTCCATAAATCTTACTTGCTACTATAAAATCTTAGCTTAAAATCAAGGTTTAAAAAAAATCAAATAGGTTACCTTTGTATTTCAATTTTAATGACAATACAATGAGTGATGCTATAAGAAACCTATCTCCAAAACCGCTTTGGAATAAATTTGCAGATTTAAATGCAGTACCACGCCCTTCAAAAAAAGAACAGCGTGTGATTAAGTTTATCAAAGATTTTGGCGCCTCTTTAGGGCTTCAAACCATTGAAGATGAGGTAGGAAATGTTATTATAAAAAAACCTGCCACCTCTGGTATGGAAAATAGAAAAGCTATTGTGATGCAATCTCATTTGGATATGGTGCATCAAAAAAACAGTGATACGGTATTTGATTTTGACACACAAGGCATACAGATGTATGTAGATGGAGATTGGGTTCGTGCCAATGGAACAACTCTAGGGGCAGATAATGGGCTAGGAGTAGCAACTATTATGGCTGTTTTAGATAGTGACACCATTGCTCATCCAGCCATTGAAGCGCTTTTTACCATAGACGAAGAAACTGGTATGACGGGAGCCATTGGCCTAAAAGGTGGTTTGCTTGAAGGTGAAATTTTACTTAACCTAGATACAGAAGAAGATGATGAAATAGGAGTAGGGTGCGCCGGTGGTGTAGATGTTACTGCAAGTGGTAGTTACCATCAAATTCCAGCTCCAAATGGGCAAGGGTATCGTATTATTGTAAAGGGCCTACAAGGAGGACACAGTGGGATGGATATTATTAAAGGTTTAGGAAATGCAAATAAAATGATGAATCGTTTATTGGCTGCAAATAAAGATATTGCTCATATTGCATCTCTTGCCGGCGGATCACTTAGAAATGCAATTCCTAGAGAGAGTACTGCCACTGTAGTAGTTAAAACTCAAGATATTTCTGAGTTTGTATTGCAGATGGAGAAAATTCAATTTAACCTGGTTGAGGAGTACAGATTGCTTGAGCCAGATTTAACCATAGAAACTCAGAAAATAGACGCTCCACAGATGGTTATGGCTCCAAAGGATCAAACTGCATTTATAAATGCAGTGTACGCAACCCATAATGGTGTGTATAGAATGAGTCCAGCCATTGAGGGCCTTGTAGAGACCTCAAATAATATTGCGAAAATTTCTGTTAAAGATGCAACCCTGAAAATTGAATGCCTTACTAGATCTTCTGTAGATTCTTCCAAGGATGATATGGCGGCAACATTAACATCCGTTTTTGAGTTGGCAGGGTATGATGTGGATTGCAGTGGTCATTATCCTGGCTGGGCTCCAAATATGGACAGTGCTATTCTACAAGTTGTAGAGTCTTTATACATTTCTCTTCATGGAGAAAAGCCTAATGTGGCTGCTTGTCATGCAGGTTTGGAGTGCGGTATATTAGGACAAAACTATCCAAAGATGGACATGATAAGTTTTGGACCTACCATTAAAGGAGCACACTCTCCAGATGAGCGTGCGAGCATATCAAGCGCACAAAAATATTGGAAATTTGTTTTAGAGATATTAAAAAACATACCGCTTACATAATTATAGTAGTAACTTGATGTAATAAAAAAAGCCCGACGGTAAATCCGTCGGGCTTTTTTATGTTTTTTTAAATGATATTATTGTTTGGCTGTAATTTCTATTTCAAACACTAGGTCAGAGTTTGGAGGAATTACATTCCCAGCTCCGCGTTCACCATATCCAAGATATGATGGTACAAAAGCAGTAACTTTATCACCAACAGACATCATAAGCAGCGCCTCAAGAAATCCTGGATTTAACTGCGCATCTTTACTACATGTCATAGCAATAGGAGCGTACCCATTTTGAGCTTCACGTTGCGGGTTGATCATGTTGTAATCTCTAGCCAAAATCACTCTGTTGGTATCAAATAACATTCCGTTATCTTCCAAAAAACCTGCATAGTTTACAAGTACTTTAGTACCCTCTGCTGGACGTTGGTTTTGTGTTTTGGTATCCCAGTGTACTTTAAGTCCAGAAGGTAGTGTTTGGGCATCTTGTTTTAATGAATCAAATTTTGCTTTCATACCATCCGCATATTTTGCGATGGCTGCTTTTTTTGCTTTATTTTCATCTTCAACCTTCGTCATAGCATCTGTAAAAGAAGTGATTTTCTGTCCTCCTTTGTTAATGATATTTACCGTTTTGATCATTACATCGTCCAGGGGTTTATTGCTTTGCGGTTGCACATCAACCAGGCCAATAGCGTCAACTATCTCAATACCTTCTACAACCTCACCAAAAACGGTGTGTTTACCGTTTAACCAAGGAGTTTCTTTAAGCGTCACAAAGAATTGGCTACCATTGGTGGCAGGGCCACTATTTGCCATAGATAAGATACCTTTTCTATCATGCACAAGCGCTGGTACAATTTCATCAGGGAATTTATATCCAGGATTTCCAGAGCCTGTTCCTGTTGGATCACCTCCTTGAATCATAAAATCTTTTATCACTCGATGAAATATAACACTGTCATAAAACTTTTTTCCTTTGTGTTTGTCATCAACCATTTGGTTGGTTCCTTGTGCTAGTGATACAAAGTTGGCAACTGTAAGTGGGGTAGCCTCGTTGTATAGTTTTGCAACAAAGGTTCCTTTGTTTGTGATAACTTCTGCATATACCCCGTTTGGAAGATCTGGATATTTGTTTTGGCATGACCCAATTGTCAATGCTAATAATAGTACTAATGAGATTCTTTTCATGATAATTGAACTAAATTTATTGATTTTGATTTATTGATAGTAATGTAATATCACTGGTAATAGGTTCGTTGGTTCCTAATTTTTTTTCAATGCCGTAGTAACCGTAGGCCTTGTATGATGGAAATATAAAAGTGGCTTTTTCTCCAGGGCTTAATAATTTTACGCCGTCTCTAATTCCAGAAATTAAATCTTGGTTTGATTGATCTACTTTATAGGTCTGAATTCCGTTTTCTAGAGCTGAAACTATAACATTTCCCTCTAAGTCTTTCACGTTGTAGGTAAAAGTAATTAGATCTCCAATGGCAGGTTTTTGGTTTGATGTTGTACTACCTTTTTGAGTTAGGGTATACCAAAATCCACTTTCTGTTGCGATGTACTCTCGCAGGCTGTCTTTTTTGATTAATGCCTGTATAATAGCCTTCTCTTGCTCGTATATTCGTTTGTTACGCGCAACAGAGGCCTCTATAAAACTTCCAGATGTTGTTTTAACAGGAGTTCTCGTTTGTGGGCTTTGGCAACTTGTTGTCAAAAAAATAAGCAAGGAATATACAATAAAAGTACGCATCATATTATAATTGATCTTTGTAATTGGGTAATATACTAGTAAATTGAGTTACCGTATCTTTTAGAGATAACAGGCTTCTTCCTCCTGCAGCATTGGTATGTCCTCCACCATTATAGTGAGTTCTTGAAAATTCATTTACAGAAAAATCACCTTTACTTCTAAGTGAAATCTTTACAATATTTTCTTGCTTATTTTCAATGAAAATAATAGCAAAAACGATACCCAATACAGATAGCGCATAATTTACAAAGCCTTCTGTATCTCCCTTTTTAAAATTATTGTCATCAAGCTCTTTTTGGGATATGGTAATATAGGCAGTATGATACTTTTCAAGTACTACTAGATTGTCTAGGGCAACACCAAGCAGTTTTATCCTAGAACTAGAGTTGGTATCATATACGTTTTGATGAATTTCAGCATTTTTGGCTCCATGTTCTATCAAAGAGGCTATTACTCTATGTGTGACGGCTGTAGTAGATGGAAACCTAAATGAGCCAGTATCTGTCATAATACCTGTGTACAAAAGCGTCGCAATTTGTGGAGTAATATGTTGTTGACCTTCAAGGGCGGTAATAAAATGAAATATCATCTCACAGGTAGACCCCATGGTAGTGTCAGAGTAGGTTATAAGGGCGTAATTGTCAGGTTGTTGATGGTGATCTATCATCACAAAGGCAGCCTCGCTTTTCTCTAAGGTAGCTTGCATTTCTCCCACACGGCTCAAAGAATTAAAATCTAGGGTAAAGATTACATCAGCATTTTCAATAGCTTGAAGGGCCTGTGTGTTTTGTTTTTCAAAATTAAAAATAGTATCGGTGCTTGGGAGCCATTTTAAAAAATCAGGGAAATCATTTGGCATTACAACTTGACTTTTTTGACCTATAGATTTTAAGTATAAATCTAAACCAAGGCAAGAGCCTACAGCATCGCCGTCTGGGTTTTTATGCCCAATAATTACACAATTTTTTGGTGCAGAAAGAAGTTCTTTTACTTGAGTAGTTAGAGCTGTGTTCATAGGCTACGAAGATACAATTAATAACAATATCTACTTCAGAAATTTTAAGAGTTCATTTGTTTTTAGTAGATAAATTGTAGGTTTTTCATTTTACTTTATATGTAAATGAAATGTGTTTTCATTTTATTTTGTTATTTAAAACCTATTTAAATCCTTTAGAAAGGCCTTTTTGTGTTTCATTTCAGACAAAAAAATGAGTTAAGTATAACTCCTGTAATTTTAAATAATTGTTAATAATGTTACTTTTTTGCTATTGTGTTTAAAATTGCAACATAAAAGTTTATTTTTGCACAAAATTTAATAAAATTATGAGAACAGACAGAACCTTTACAATGTTAAAGCCTGACAGTGTTGAAAAAGGAAACATTGGAGCTATTGTAGACAAAATAAACGCAGCAGGTTTTAGAATCGTTGCTATGAAATTAACCCACATGACTACGCAAGATGCGCAGGAATTCTACGCAGTACACAGCGAGCGTCCATTTTATGGAGAGTTGGTTGAGTACATGACACGTGGTCCTGTTGTAGCAGCTATTTTAGAGAAAGATAATGCAGTTGCAGACTTTAGAACCTTAATTGGAGCCACCAACCCAGCAGATGCTGCTGAGGGTACAATCCGTAAGTTATATGCTGCCTCTATGGGAGAAAATGCTGTTCATGGAAGTGACAGTGATGAAAATGCTGCTATTGAAGGAGCCTTTCATTTCTCAGGTAGAGAGATGTTTTAGTACTAAAACATACCGTATTAAAAAAGCCGTTTATCTTTATGATAAACGGCTTTTTTTAATTTAGTAACTATTAAATTTATCTAAGAACTACTTTGTCAATTAAGTTTTTCCCCAATTCCTCATTTAAAAGACGAATTATTTTTTCTCTTCCATAACTCAGTTCTTCTCTAAGCACTGAAGAGCTTAATTGCACATATAAAATATCTCTCTCCAAGATCACCTCTGTAGTATAATTAGCAACTCCTGGGCCCATGACCTTTAACCAAGCATTTTTAGCATCTACTTTATCTAAGCCTTTTGCAAGTTTTCCTTTACCAATAAAAGCTTTTAGCACATCACCAATGGTAGCTTCCTCTGTGTTTCTTTTTGCCATGATTTATAGTGGTATTTATTGATATTTATTAAAAATTAAATTTCTCAAAACGCTTGTAAATATATTCTTTGCCTTGCTTGTTTACAATACGCAATTTCTCTTTGGTAGCATCCTTCACTTTCTCAACCCACATACTCTCTGGGTTTTGATACCTCAAGACCAGCTCACCTGATGATCCATCTATGGTAAAAGATTCTGTGGCACCATTGTTTTTAAAACTACCATCTAATTGCGGGCTTACCTTGGTTCGTTTGCCGAAATTTCCATCTACAGTAATATAATCTACAGTGGTACTAATTTTAAATTCTTTTGTTTCTCCCTCCAGTGTGGTTACTTTTTTAATTTCCCAATAGCCAGAAAGATTTTCTTTAAGCTCTTTGGTGTTTTGCTGACAGCCAAAAAAGCTTGTGGATACAAACACTAACAAACCAATAAATAGATACTTTTTCATCTTCTATAATTTAAAAAGCATATAGCTTTTGTGAATTTCTTTTACAACAGCTTCTGTTCTTTGGGCATGTGTGTCACTAATAAAAATTTGTCCAAAGCTGTCATCATGAACTAATTTTATTATTTGAGCAACACGCTGTTGGTCTAGTTTGTCAAAAATATCATCCAGAAGTAGGATAGGGGTAACTCCGTTTAATTTCTTAATAAAGTCAAACTGGGCTAATTTTAACGCAATTAAAAATGATTTTTGTTGGCCTTGAGAACCAAACTTTTTAATAGGGTGCCCATCTATCTCAAAAACCAAATCATCTTTATGAATTCCAAAGCCAGTATACTGCATCATTTTATCTTTGGAGATATTGTTTTTCAACAAACTTAGGAGTGTGGCGTCTTCTAGTTGGCTTTTGTATATGAGAGAGACCTCTTCTGCACTATTGCTAATTACTTTATGACGGGCCAAAAATATAGGTAAAAATTCTTCTAGAAATGCAGCTCTTTTTTCAAATATAACAGTTCCATATTGTGTGAGTTGTTCATCATAAATATCTAGCGTGTCTTGATTGTGCGTCTGGTTTGCAGCAAAATATTTTAGCAAAGAATTACGCTGCAGGAGTACTTTGTTATAGTTAATTAAATGCTGCAGGTAGGATGGGTCTGCCTGAGAAATGACACCGTCTATAAATTTTCTTCTCGTGTCACTACCTTCCACAATTAAATCACGATCTGCGGGAGAAATCATTACAAGGGGCAGAAAACCAATATGTTCACTAAATTTTTCATAGACCTTAGCGTTGCGTTTTAATATTTTTTTACTGCCACGTTTGGCACTCACGTTGATTTTTTCAGGTCTATCATTTTTTATATAACTCCCCTCAACAACAAAGAAATCTGTACCATGGCGCATGTTTTGTCCCGTAATGGGATTAAAATAGCTCTTTCCGAAGGATAGGTGATAAATAGCGTCTAATACGTTGGTTTTTCCTACTCCATTTTGCCCAACAAAGCAATTTATCTTTGCATCGAAGGAGAAAGACTGCGATTCAAAGTTTTTATAGTTAAGTAAAGAAAGTTGCTCTAATTGCATTGTAATATGATGTTTACAGACTATTTAATAGTAAAATAGGTGTGTATTTTGGACTTGTTTTTCCTTCTGCAAATTATTGAAAAATAACAAATCTTTTAGCTTTTATATTCTGATAAAAATTTTATTTTTGCGGTACACAAAAAATCAATCTATGGCAACGTACAAAAAACGAGGCGGAAAAATAAAATCAAAGTCAGAAGCAGTTAATGATTCTGAGCTTTTAGAAGGAGAAAGTACAACAGCTGAGGTGTTTAATACCTTAGATGAAACCGCTAACAAAACTGAAGAGTGGGTTGAGAAAAACCAAAAAAGTATTTTAATAGCTGTAGGTGCTATTGCACTTACTGTATTGGCCTATTTAGGTTTTGTAAATGTTATACAAGAACCTAAAGAGAAGGAGGCTATGAGTGAGATGTACCAAGCACAAGAGTATTTTGATCAGGCACTAACAGCGCCTGTTGCAAGTGATTCTTTATACAACCTTGCCCTTAATGGAGGAAATAGTAAATACGGTTTCTTAGACATCATAGAAAACTATAGTGGTACAAAAGCAGCCAACGTATCAAACTACTATGCAGGAGTAGCTTATTTAAATATTAATGACTACAAAAATGCTATTACATATCTTGACGCTTTTGCTAGCGATGATGCAATGCTAGGACCTTTAGCTAAAGGTGCTATCGCAGATGCTTTTGTACAATTAAACCAAATGGATAAAGCTCTTGAGTATTACCAAAGTGCTGCAAGTATGCAGGATAATGAGTTTACGACACCTCGCTTTTTGTTAAAAGCAGGTATTGTGGCTTTAGAAACTGGAAATACTGTAAAAGCAGTAGCTCATTTTACAAGTATCACAGAATTATATCCTAAGGCTACCGAGGCTGTAAAAGCCAAAACGTATTTAAGCAAAGCAAAAGCAATGCAATAAATTAATTTACTCTGGTGGATACACTATATGGCAACAAAAAATACAAACTTATCTGTATATGATAAAGCAACAATCCCAAACGCGAAAAATTTTCGGTTTGGGATTGTTGTTTCTCAATGGAATCCTGAGGTAACTGGTGGGATGTTTCAAGGTGCCTTTGACGCTATATTAGACTGTGGAGGTATCAAGGAGAATATTGTTCGGTGGGATGTGCCAGGAAGTTTTGAGCTGATTTACGGATGTAAAAAAATGACACAAAGCTATGATATGCTAGATGCAGTTATTGCTATAGGGAGTGTTGTTGAGGGCCAAACAAAGCATTTTGATTTTGTTTGCCAAGGTGTTTCTCAGGGCATCAAAGATTTAAATATCCAAGGAGATATACCAGTTATATTTTGTGTTTTAACAGATCATAACATGCAACAAGCCATCGATAGAAGTGGTGGGGCGCACGGTAACAAAGGAGTAGAGGCTGCTATAGCTGCCATAAAAATGGCTCAGTTGCGTAAAGATGCTTCCTTTTAAGGGGTGTTGTAAATAGGTTTTAAAACATTTTCCTAAAGACCTTTAGTGCTCTTTCTACTAGTTTTCACTACATTTTATATTGTTAAAAAATTGTCAGCTTTTGGGCTACAACAAAACTCTATTTTTAGGTATCTTTGATGTAATTGCACGCAAGTATGGGGCCTATAAAATTTACCATTATAAAAAAGTTAAAGTCAAACAACCGCTTTAACTATACCCCACGTTACTACAAAGGAAAACAAGGGGTTGAAGATACAAAGCAAACCACAAAGTTTGATGCCTACGCAGACACCTACAATGAAAATGACTATGCCGGGCAGTGGCAAAATGCAAGGGTTCACAACCGTAACCGTAATAATACAGCCTTTAATAAAACAGTATTAATTGTAATGGCCGTTTTGATATTTATATTCTTATATATTATTGATTTTGACCTATCAATATTCTCTAGCTAATGCCAGATATTATACAATTATTACCAGACCACGTTGCAAATCAAATTGCTGCAGGAGAAGTTGTTCAAAGACCCGCCTCTGTAGTAAAGGAGCTGCTAGAGAATGCCATAGACGCAAAGTCTACGGTAATAACGCTAGTTCTTAAAGATGCTGGGAAAACCCTAATACAGGTCACAGACAATGGTACAGGAATGAGTCCTGCAGATGCCCTATTGAGTTTTGAGCGTCATGCAACCTCAAAAATTAAAATCGCTGAAGATTTATTTAAACTAAACACCAAAGGGTTTAGGGGAGAAGCCCTTGCCTCTATTGCCGCCATTGCACATGTTTCTTTAAAAACAAAACAACATGATCAGCAAATTGGCACCAAGATTAATGTTGAGGGTAACAAAGTAGTGGGCCAAGAACAAGCTGTAGTTCCAGAGGGCACCACCATTGCTGTTAAGAATTTATTTTTTAATATACCAGCAAGACGTAATTTTTTAAAATCAAACCCTGTAGAGACCCGTCATATCATAGATGAATTTCATCGGGTAGCACTTGCGCATCCAAGTATTGCCTTTACGATGACCCACAACGATGATCTTGTTTTTAATTTACCCCAGAGTAATGTAAGACAACGAATTGTAAATATTTTTGGTTCTAAAACAAATGAAAAATTAGTTCCTGTTGCAGAAACTACAGATATATTAAAAATTGATGGCTTTGTTTTAAAACCAGATTTTGCCAAAAAAAGTAGAGGACAACAGTTCTTTTTTGTGAATGATCGCTTTATTAAAAGCCCCTATCTTAACCACGCTGTTAACGCTGCCTTTGAAGGGTTAATAAAACCATCGCTGCATCCTGGTTATTTTCTATTTCTTGAGGTAGATCCAAAGTCTATAGATATTAATATACACCCTACCAAAACCGAAATAAAATTTGATGATGAACATGCGCTTTATGCTATGGTTAGAGCAACGATAAAGCATAGTTTAGGACAATTTAGTATTGCTCCCGTGTTAGATTTTAATAGAGAGAGTAGCCTAGATACCCCTTATGATTATAGCAATAAGCCACCTGTGTCTCCAACCATTGATGTAGATAGAGACTTCAATCCTTTTAGCGCCACTCCAAAACAAAAAAATATTGATTTTCCTTACAAAAGAGATAAAGATACTGCTCATTGGGATTCTTTATACGTAGGGTTAAATGATACCCAAGACAACACAGATGGTTCTTATTCTCCTGAAACACACCTCACCTTTGAAAGTGAACAAGTGACAGGCTCACTTTTTGAGGAGCAAAGCCCTGTGAGTGCTCAGCTTACATTTCAACTACAAAATAAATATATCATAAGCCCTATAAAGAGTGGTATGATGGTTATACATCAACATCTTGCCCACCAGCGTATATTGTATGAAGAGTTACTAAAAAACATTACAGTGCATCAGGGGGTGAGCCAGCAACTGTTATTTCCTTTAGAGCTTCCTTTTTCTATTCCAGATATGCAGGTGCTTCAAAAAATTCAAGAACAACTAGAACACACTGGCTTTGTTTTTGGCGCTTTTGGAGAGGATACTTTGTCTATAACAGGTATTCCTGTAGCTTTGGTGGAGAGCCAAGCCAGTATGGTTTTAGAGCAATTAATCCAAGACATTATGGATGAGGTTCCTGATGCAGGATTTAGCCAAAATGATTTGTTGGTGCGCTCTATGGCAAAAAGTATGGCCATTAAAACCGGCGTAGCCTTAAACTCTAAAGAAAGAGAACATCTAGTAAACCAATTGTTTATGTGCAAAGAGCCAAGTATTTCTCCTTCAAACCAGGCGGTTATAATCACGCTAGATGCAAATGATTTGGACAAAAAATTTAAATAAATAAGAAAGATTTTATCCTTTTATAAAGGCCACGATATGGGAAGAATAACAGATACTGTTAAAATACTAATTATTATCAATGTCATTGTATATGCAGGTTCTGTGTTTATAGGCGATGTTGCGTATCGATTGTTTTCTTTGTATTATTTTGAGCATCCTGATTTTCAAATCTGGCAACCCATTACCCATCTATTTATGCATGACAGAAATGGCCTTATGCATATTTTCTTTAATATGTTTGGTTTGTATATGTTTGGAGCTCCTTTGGAGGAGCGTTGGGGACAAAAAAAGTTTTTATTTTTTTACTTTTCGGCTGGTTTAGGTGCTGCTTTTATTCACTCTTTGGTAGGGTATTTCCAAGTGCATAGTGCAATGGATGCTTTACTTAGCGCAGGAGTATCTCAAGAAGATATCAATGCAATCATGACTTCTGGACAATACAATACCGCTATTTTAAATTCGGTCCCTCTGCAAACCATAGAGCGATTGTTTTTAGAATTTAACACGCCAGCGGTAGGTGCTTCTGGGGCTTTGTACGGAATACTGGTTGCCTTTGGGCTGATGTTTCCAAACACTGGGCTGATGTTACTATTTTTACCATTTCCTATCAAGGCGAAATATTTTATACCAGGATTATTACTAATGGATTTATTTTCTGGTCTAACAGGTTTTTCTTTGTTTGGAGAAAACATAGCAAATTGGGCGCACATTGGCGGGGCTTTATTTGGTTTTGTTATGGCTTATTATTGGAAGAAAAACGATTTAAATCATACCCGTTGGGATTAACCTATGCAAGGACAAAGCATACTATATAAATTTAAAACATTAAACATTGCAAACAAATTGATTGTGATTAACATCGCAGTTTTCTTGTTGTTTTTTATTGCGTCATTTTTGTTTAACACTTCAAGTGAGGTGTTAATGCAGTGGTTTGTATTGCCAGAAGAGCCTATTGAGGTATTAAAGCAACCTTGGTCTTTACTTACCTATAGCTTCCTTCATGGTGGTTTTACGCATATTTTGTTTAACATGATATGGTTAAACTTCTTTTCTAAATTTATATTAAATCTCTTTAGCGAGAAACGTTTTCTGACGGTATATCTATTGGGAGCCCTATATGGCGGGCTTTTGTTTGTGACGGCCTATAATGTGTTTCCAGTGTTTCAAAGCAAGGCAGGATATCTCTTAGGAGCTTCTGCATCTGTATCTGCACTGATGGTTTTTGCTGCTACGTACTCTCCTAATATTTCATTTCGGTTTTTTATGGTGACCATTAAACTATGGCAACTTGCTGTAGGACTATTTTTATTAGATTTATTTAGGTTAGGCTCTGGCACCAATCCAGGAGGTATGCTCTCTCATGTAGGTGGAGCCGTTTTTGGGTATGTGTATGCAGTACAATTAGCAAAAGGGAATGACATTGGTCTTTGGTTTGAAAAAATAGTAGCTAGTCTAGTCAATTTGTTTAAAACAAAAAAGAACACTCCTTTTCGAAAGGTGCATAAAACACCAAAAAACACCTCCAAGAAAAAAACAACTTCAGTTAAAGATGAGCGTCAAATAAAAATAGATGGCATCTTAGATAAAATAGGTAAAAGTGGGTATGAAAGTTTAACCAAACAAGAGAAGGATTTTTTATTTAAAGCTGGAGATAAATAACATACACAATTTTGAAAAAGCTATCATTTTTCGGGAAGATATTATTTTGGTGCAATAGTATTGTAGCCGTATTGCTTTTGGTGTCTTTTATCTTGCCTTACCTTCCTCCAAAACAATTCTCGAGTTTGTCGTTGCTAAGTCTTTGCGTATCACCGCTCATAGTGCTTACTTTTTTGTTTGGTGTGTACTGGTTAGTTAAGTTAAAAAAACAATTTATACTATCTGCCGTGATGTTGGTAGCAGCGTATTTATTTTTTAATCCATTTTATAAGTTTCCCTCTAATGAGCAGCGCTCTTCTAGTGAGAACACCATCTCTGTACTAAGCTATAACGTGCGTTTGTTTAATGCCTATCAAAAAGACATCGATAGGACTAAAATTTCAGAAGTAATAAGCAGCACCCTTAAAATTGCCAAACCCGATGTTATTTTTATCCAAGAATATTATAGGAAAGCCACACAAAAATTTCCGGAATATCCATACCGTTATATTCATTTTAAAAACAAAAATATTGGTCTAGGATATGCTATTTTTTCAAAATACCCTTTACTAAACACCGGGGCTTTTGATTTTGATAAAACCAATAACAATAGCCTCTATGCAGATTTAGTAAAAGGCACAGATACCCTGAGGCTTTACAATGTGCATTTAAAATCTATAGGTATAACCGCTTCTGTAAATTCTCTGCAAGAACAAGACAAAGAAAAATTATTTAAAAGATTAGCTACCACCTTTGAAAGGCAACAAGAACATACGGAGGTTATTCTGAAACATATGAATACCACAAAATATCCAATTGTCCTTGCAGGAGATTTTAACAATACGGCATTTTCTTACGTGTATAGAAAACTTCAACAAAACATGAATGATGCCTTTATAGAAAAGGGTAAGGCTCTAGGTACTACTTTTATGTTTGATTATTACCCAATGCGTATCGATTATATATTTGGATCAAAACAGTTAGAGGTTTTAGAGTTTACTTCTTTAGAGCAAACCTTCTCAGATCATTTCCCTATTGCTGCTATCTTTGGTATACCTTAGTAGGCTAACTCTCCAAAGTTTGGTTTTGCAGGTAATTTAATGTGTTAGGACCTTCATTAAATAACAAATCTAAAATAGATAAATTCTCTATATGACCATGGTTACCCTCAAATACCTGATGGTAGGTATCAAAATCATAGCTTGGTTCTTTTTTACAATTTGCCAAGTGGCGCATATCTTGTAACTGGGTGTTTTTTTGAAACACACTTGATGTTGTAATTGGAGTCTCTAGACCAATAAGTTCTGCAATAGTATTTAGTGTTTGAATATTAAAATCTTGAAGTTTTAAAACAGGTTCTTTAAAAAGAGGCGCCAAATCATCCTCATAAAATTCAAAATAGGGAGAGGTTCTATAGGCTACTTGTATAGATTTCCAATGTTCTGCTAGCCACGAAAAATTGTTTTCTGGAGCAACATCCTTGGTTTTCTGGTGTCGTATGTTTTTTGAATGCCGTATGGGTATATTTAATAATAGTTTCCCATTGCTGTGCGCTATATAAGCTCTGTTTCTGTAGGTTTGTTTTTGATAATTGTCTTGTGTCTCTAGGGTGATTTTATCTGCCTTTGCCATTGCAACCATTGTTGCAATAGAGGGGAAGTAACTTGGATAAATTAGGATATGTCGTTCCACTTTTTAGTTAAGCTTTCTTTCTTCTTTTTTGAAACCAACGAAAACCAAACCATCCTGCTAGTAGTACTAAAAAAGGGATAAAATAAGAGGTTGTTTCTCCCTTACCACTAACGGTGGTGAAGAAACGATCCCAGCGTATTTTATTAAATAAGCCTTTCGCTTTACTATTAAAGCTCATCCATACAAAAACGGGTTTCCCTACCACATGGTTCATAGGTACATATCCCCAAGAACGGGCATCTTGAGAGTTATTCCTGTTATCTCCCATCATCCAATAATAATCCATAGTAAAAGTGTACTCAGTGATAGGACTTCCGTTTAACAGTACGGTGGTTCCGTTTTGTGTAATGGTATTTTCTATGCCAATTTCACTTCCTTCATAGACTTCAATAATACGTTTGTAAAAAGCAATACTCTCTGGAGTAATAGCAACTGTTTTTCCTGCCTGTGGGATGTAAATGGGGCCAAAATGATCATTGTTCCATGAATTTGCAGCGGTCTTAGGAAATATCCCCTGATCTTTCATGCCTTTTTCTGCCATCTTTCTTTCTGCGCTTATCACATCTGGGTAGTTTTTAATGCCTTGGTATGCTTTGTCTGTTAAATGAGCTGTGTAGGTATATACTCCCGTAGCTCTATCTAGGGCTGTAGCATACATATCGCTAACACCATATCTATTAGAGAAATAATTGTTTGGTTCTGGCAAAAGCCTTCTTTGTTCGTCAACTTTTACTAGAACACTTTTTGATGTAATAGTATAGGCAAATTGTAATTTTGCACGATCTGGTAAATCGTTTTTTGCACCATTTATATAAACATATCCATCACGTACCTCTAGAGAATCTCCAGGGAGTCCAACACAACGTTTTACATAATTTGATTTTTTGTCAATGGGTTTATACATCTTTCCAGATGGGGGAGGCCCAATATCTACAAATTCATCAATAGGCCAATTAAATACTACAATATCATTGTGCTCAATATCTTCAAAACCAGGTATTCTTATACTTGGCAGCTGGGGTTTTGGAATGTAAGATTTTGTCCTAGTACCCATAAACACATCATGCATCATTGGCATTGCAATAGGGGTCATTGGCGTGCGTGCGCCAAAATGAAACTTACTCACAAATAGAAAATCACCTACCAAAAGTGTTTTCTCTAGTGATGAAGTGGGTATCACAAAAGGTTGCATAGCATAGGTATGCACTATAGTGGCTGCCACTATAGCAAATGCTAAAGAGCCAATCCATTCTACCAGTGCGTTTGGTTTTTTTAAATCCTCATCTTCTAAATAAGTAAGTTCTTGTGTATAATTAACATAAAACAAATACAATCCTCCTGTTAGGATTACTAAAAGAGTATCTATAGTACTTGTTTTACCATATCTGCTTAGTAGCTCTACCCACAAAACAGGAAACATAATAAGGTTTACAATAGGAATAAATAAAAGAAGTGTCCACCACCAAGGTTTTTTTATAATGCGCATCAATACCATGGCATTGTATAGTGGCACAACTGCTTGCCAAGGTTTTTTACCTGCAGCCACGTAAAATTTCCAAGTACCTAAAAAATGGATTACCTGGATTACCAGCACCACCATCAACCATTCAATTAAACTCATAGTATATATTTTTCTTTTAAAACTTTTTTAAGCATTCGTTTCTGAAACCCTATTTCTTTGCTATATGTCCCTATTTATCATAAAAGTTACAGACCTAGAACATCTTTCATGGTAAAAATTCCTTTTTTATCAATAAGAAATTCTGCAGCTATAACGGCACCAATAGCAAAACCTTCCCTGCTGTGCGCCTCGTGTTTAATGGTTATGGTGTCTATTTTTGATGCAAAAGAAACACTGTGTGTGCCTTTTACATCTGCTTCTCTTCTAGATTTTATACCAATAGCATCTGGTGTGGTATTATCTAGACTCCATGTGTTCTTATCTGTATAGGGTAAAAGATCTTCTACTAGTGTTATTGCAGTACCGCTAGGAGCATCTTTTTTTTCTGTATGATGAATTTCTTCTACAGATACTTTGTAATCACTCCAAGGCTTCATTAATTTGGCTACATGTTCATTTAGATTAAAAAACAAATTCACGCCAATACTAAAGTTTGAAGCATAGATAAAACTACCAGTACTATTTTGGCAGGCCTCTTCTATGACTTTTTTTTGATCTAACCACCCTGTAGTGCCAGATACTACCGGAATTTTCGCTTCAAAACACTTTGTGATATTCTCTACAGCTGCTTGTGGAGTAGAGAATTCTATGGCAATTTGTGCCTCTTTAAAATTTCCACTTTGGGTAGATGCACTAGATTTATAAACAATTTCATGGCCTCTTTGTACAGCTATTTGTGCTATAATTTTACCCATTTTTCCATATCCTAAGAGCGCTATTTTCATTTTAGTGTATATCTAAAGCTAAGCCCATAACTTGGCGGGGCTATATTATTGGTGTTTAGTTTTGGGGTTATAGACAGATCATCACTAATATCATATTGCTTTAAATGCGCATCTACGTTTGCGTCTATAATGTTCAATAAATAAAATCCAAGTGATACAATAATACTAACATTTTTATTTCTTTGGGTACTTTTTTGAGCGTCAATTAGTCTATTGTTTGAAATAAGAGGTGTGCTACCTGTGCCAAAAAACTCATCATCTGTAAACCCGGCAAGCCTTCGTTTATAGGCATCTCTAAAACGATTGTAATCTGCATCATTTCTCATGTAAAAATACACCCCTGTTCCAATTCCTGCATAGATTATAGGTATTTTCCAGTATTTTCCATTGTTTGCTTGGCCAAGCCCTGGTAGTACCGACGAGTAAAAAGCAGCTCTAGCAGGCGCTAGAGGATCATAGGCTTGTTTTTTAGTAATAGTATCTTCAACAACAAGATTGATTTGTTGTGAGACAGCATTTATCTCCTCTTGCGCAAACAATGGTAAGCTTGCTAAAAGTAAAATAATATAGAGGAGTTTACACTTCACGAGAGAGTAGCTTGAGTAGTCGGTCAAAATCTTCTTTGTTTTTAAAAGGTACTATAAACTGCCCCTTACCTGCGTCGTTTACTTTAACATCAATATTAGCCTTTAATGCCTTGATTAGCTGCTTTTTTGCTTTGAGTGCATATTTTGGTGCTGTTTTGATAGTTTTCTTTGATGAAGATGTAGGCCCTTTTGTACCTCTTACTAAAGTTTCTGTTTCACGTACAGATAGTTTATCTGCAAGAATTTTCGCATATATATCAAGCTGCGAGTCTAGGTTTTCGACATTTATAAGCGCTCTACCATGACCCATAGTAATAAAACCGTCTCTCATTCCAGTTTGTATGATAGGATCTAATTTTAGTAATCGTAAATAGTTGGCTATTGTTGATCTGTTTTTACCAACACGGTCACTCATTTGGCTCTGAGTTAAATCAATTTCTTCTATAAGACGCCTGTAGGAGAGTGCAATTTCAATAGGATCAAGATCCTCACGCTGTATGTTCTCTACCAGTGCCATTTCCAAAGATTCTTGGTCATTGGCAATGCGAATGTAGGCTGGTATGGTTGTGAGCCCTATAAGAGAAGATGCTCTAAAACGACGCTCACCACTAACGAGTTGGTATTGGTTAAAACCAAGTTTACGCACTGTGATAGGCTGTATAACCCCCAACTCCTTAATAGAGGAGGCTAGTTCTAAAAGCAAATCCTCATTGAAACTGGTTCTGGGCTGAAATGGGTTTACTTCAATGGCAGTTAATTCAAGCTCTACAATACTTCCTACAACCTTGTCTGCATTTTTATCATTAGCAGATTGAATGTCATTAGAAGGGTCTTTCAAAAGGGCAGAAAGGCCACGTCCTAGTGCTTGTTTTTTTGTTGCTTTAGCCATATTGTATTTACTTGGCGCGAGACCTTATTTATTTTTTTCTATTAATTCTTCTGCCAAACTCAGGTAATTGTTGGCACCTCTACTACTTGCATCATAACTAATGATGCTTTCTCCGTAACTAGGGGCTTCACCCAAACGTACATTGCGCTGAATGATTGTATTAAATACCATTGCATCAAAATGTTTTTTCACCTCTTCAACCACTTGATTTGATAATCTTAACCTAGAATCGTACATGGTAAGGAGTAAGCCTTCAATATCCAACGTCGAGTTGTGTATCTTTTGTACGCTTTTTATGGTGTTTAAAAGCTTACCAAGACCTTCAAGGGCAAAATACTCACATTGTATAGGTATGATAACAGCATCTGCAGCAGTTAAGGCATTTAGAGTTAATAACCCAAGAGAGGGGGCGCAATCTATTATGATATAGTCATAGTCTTTTTTTAGATCTGTGACCATTTGTTTGAGCATGTACTCTCTGTTTTTTTTGTCTACTAGTTCTATTTCAATGGCAACAAGATCAATATGAGCCGGTATTAAATCAAGATTAGGAGAGGTTGTTTTTACAATCACATCTTTTGCCGTTGTAGAATGCTCTAGTAATTGATAGGTGCCATTGGTTACAGCCTCTACATCTATGCCTAGACCAGAAGTAGCGTTTGCCTGTGGATCTGCATCAATTAGAAGTACTTTTTTTTCTAAAACACCCAAAGATGCTGCTAGGTTAATAGAAGTGGTAGTTTTTCCTACGCCTCCTTTTTGGTTAGCAATTGCAATAATTTTACCCATTAATATGTCTTGATTTAATAGTAAAAATACTATTTAATAACCGAATCTAAAATCATTTTTGTTAACAGATAGTGAACATCTTTTTAGGTGTAAAAAGACAGCGTTTTTTTATGATATACAGCAATAAAAATAGCTTGTTTATTGTGTTTACATTCAATTTAAAGTTCTGATTTATTCTTTGATTTTGGAGAACACTACCTTAAGCTAAAAAGGTATTACTCTGCCACAGAATCTATTAAAATGTTAAGCATTTCTATGGCCGCATCACTAATTCTAGTTCCTGGTCCATAGACTGCAAGTGCACCGGCATCAAACAAAAATTGATAATCTTGAACAGGAATAACACCACCTACAATTACCATGATGTCTTCTCGGCCAAACTCTTTCATTTGAGCAATAACTTGCGGCACTAGTGTTTTATGACCAGCTGCCAATGAAGAAATACCTAGAATATGCACGTCATTTTCTATGGCCTGTTGCGCTGCTTCTTTTGGAGTTTGAAACAATGGGCCAATATCTACATCAAAGCCAACATCTGCATAGCCAGTAGCTACAACTTTTGCACCTCGGTCATGACCATCTTGCCCCATTTTAGCAATCATGATTCTTGGTCTACGACCTTCTAACTCGGCAAATTTATTTGCGAGTTCTCTTGCTTTTGCAAAGGATGAATCTTTTTTTATTTCTTTACTATACACGCCACTAAATGATTTAATTTGAGCTTTATACCTACCAAAAGCTACTTCTAATGCATCACTAATTTCTCCAAGAGTAGCTCTTTGTTTGGCCGCTATTACTGCCAAATCTAGTAAATTTTCTGTTCCCGATTTAGCAGCATGTGTTAAAGCTTTTAAACTGGTAGCTACTTTTTGATTGTCTCTACCGGCTTTTATACTTGCTAAGCGCTCTAGCTGCGAGGATCTAACCATTTGGTTATCTACATCTAGAATTTGCAGGGGGTCTTCTTTTTCTAGTCTATATTTATTGACACCAACAATAATGTCTTGACCGCTGTCTATACGCGCTTGTTTTCTTGCAGCAGCTTCTTCTATACGTAATTTTGGTATGCCGGCTTCAATGGCTTTTGTCATGCCGCCCAATTCTTCAACTTCCTCAATAAGTGCCCATGCTTTGTTGGCAATATCATTGGTTAGGTTTTCTACATAATAGCTGCCAGCCCAAGGATCAACTGTTTTTGTGATGTGGGTTTCTTCTTGCAGATAAATTTGTGTGTTTCTTGCAATACGAGCACTAAAGTCTGTGGGTAGGGCAATGGCCTCGTCAAGGGCATTGGTGTGTAAAGACTGTGTTCCTCCAAAGGCTGCTGCAGCGGCCTCAATACATGTGCGTGCAACATTATTAAAAGGATCTTGCTCCGTTAGACTCCAGCCACTTGTTTGGCAATGTGTTCTCAGGGCTAAAGATTTTGGATTTTTTGGGTTAAATTGTTTTACTAGTTTTGCCCATAACATCCTGGCAGCTCTCATTTTAGCGATTTCCATAAAATGATTCATACCTATGGCCCAAAAAAATGATAGACGCGGTGCAAAGGTGTCAATATCCATCCCTGCATTTAAGCCTTTACGAATGTATTCTAGCCCATCTGCAAGTGTGTATGCCAATTCTATATCACAGGTAGCACCAGCTTCTTGCATATGATATCCAGAAATAGAAATGCTGTTAAACTTAGGCATGTTCTTTGACGTGTATTGAAAAATATCACTTATAATTTTCATGGATGGTGTAGGAGGATAGATGTAGGTGTTACGTACCATAAACTCCTTTAAAATATCGTTCTGAATGGTGCCTGCAAGATCTTTTAATGCAACACCTTGTTCTTGAGCAGCTACAATGTAAAATGCCATAATAGGAAGCACTGCTCCATTCATTGTCATAGATACGCTCATTTTGTCTAAAGGAATTTGATCAAACAAAATTTTCATATCCTCAACGCTATCTATGGCAACTCCAGCCTTACCGACATCTCCAACAACACGCTCATGATCACTATCATAGCCTCTATGTGTGGCCAAATCAAAGGCAACAGAAAGCCCTTTTTGACCAGCGGCTAGATTACGTCTATAAAATGCATTGCTATCCTCGGCGGTAGAGAAGCCAGCATATTGTCTAATAGTCCAGGGTCTTCTTACATACATGGTAGAATAGGGTCCTCTAAGATTTGGCGCAATACCTGCGCCAAAGTCTAGGTGTTTTAAAGTAGTTACATCTTGTTGGCTGTAACGATTTTTAATAGCAATACCCTCTGCCGTTTTAAAGGTGGTTTTGTTGTGAGTACCCTCTAGGCTTTGCTTGTCATTGTAAAGGGATATGTTTGATATATCTTTTCTACTCATGAGCTAGTCGTTGTTGTTCTATAGCTTCTGCCAAACGTTTTGCTATAATGGGTTGAATCAATGTTTTTCTAGGATTACTCTTCAAGAAAGGAAACAGTTCTAAGTTTTCTTTCATAAGGTCCATTGGGTTTGGATGTTTGTTTGTGCCAAGTAAAGTAATACTGCCATTGTCAAAAAGGGCCTGCTGTTTGCTTGCACTTTCTTTAATTTTTTTCTGGATGTCTCCCTGTAGTAGTAGTTTTATAAAACCGCCACCATCTTCAATTTGTTTAAAAAGTTCCAATGCTTTTGAGGCCAATTCTTGGGTCACACTCTCTATGTAGTAAGCTCCATCTGCAGGATTGCTTACCACATCAAAATAGCTTTCTGCCTTTAATATCAATAATTGGTTTCGAGAAATACGTTCTCCAAATTCATTACTTTTATGGTATAATACATCATAAGGCATGTTGCAAACCGCATCTGCACCTCCAAGCACACTAGACATAGCCTCTGTGGTGCTTCGCAGCATATTTATATTGTAATCATACACTGTTTTGTTTCGTCTTGAGGGCTGAGCTATCACATGGCATGTTTGTGAGCAGTTGTACTCTTTGGCTAAACTAGCGTATAGAATTCTTAGCGCGCGTATTTTTGCTATTTCAAAAAAGTAGTGCGTGCCAGTTGCTATTTTAAAAGTAATACTATTTGTAGTTTGATGATTTAAATACTCATTGGCATGGGCAAGGGCATAAGCCAATTGCTGCACCATGTTGGCCCCTGCATTTTGATAGTTTGTTGTATCTACAGAAATAGTATTTGCTGTCTGTGAAAGGCTTTGAAGTGCCTTAAAATCTTCTTTTTGACTTTTAAACCAATTTCCTTCTTTTGAAAGTTTTCCAACGGGGTCTAGGTTGAGATAAAATTCAGCCTTGTGCTCAGTGAGATATAAAGAAAGTTCTTTAACAAAATCTATATCCAAAAACGAGAAATCGAAATATATAGTTGCTTTGGAAAAAGGGAAGTCTTTAAAAACACTAGGGATTTTAAAGGGTTTTTCTGCCGTAAAAATAATCGCTTCTGCTCCTTTTTCTAGTGCTTCTATAGCTATGTTATTTGCAATTTTAACATCATCAATAAAAACTCCTTGTGTGATGTTCCAGCCAGATGGGGTTCCAGGAATCTCCTTGGCAGCAATACCATCATCATTGTGGTAAAAAGGTTTAATATGTATCCCTTCTAATGTTTTGCTTATTAGGGTTTGGTTATACTCTGCACCTTTAAGGTCTACCTGTATTTTTTGCTTCCATGCTTTTGCGGAAACCGGATCAAAATCTGTCAACAAATGTTTTTTCATTAGTGCGTATTGTCATAAAACCAAACCCTTACTCTACAGAGTCTTGATGTTCTATGATGTAAATATCTTCGTTCTCTTTTTTGAGGTAGTATTTCTCTCTAGCAAAGCGTTCCATCTCTGAGCTATCTTTCATTTTATCAATAAAAGCTCTATCTTTTTTTATTTCTTTTTTATAAAACTCCTTACTTTCTTCTAAGGCCTTGATATCATCACTTAATTCTTTGTGAAAAAAATAATTATTAGCATCAAAAAAAAACATCCAAGTTAAAAACAGCAATATGAAAATTACATATTTATTGCCCAGCCATAGATACCACTTTGTTTTTTTTATTTCTGAAACTTTGACCATATGCTATAATCTTTCTGAAATAATAGTTCTAATCAAATCAACAGCAACCGTATTGTACTTGTTGGTTGGTATAATGATGTCTGCAAATTCTTTGGTAGGTTCTATAAACTCTTGATGCATTGGCTTGAGAGTGGTTTGGTATCTGGTAAGGACCTCGTCAATATTTCTTCCTCGTTCAGAAATATCTCTTTTTAACCTGCGTATCAAGCGCTCATCGCTGTCTGCGTGTACATAAACATTTACATCAAACATGGCTCTTATCTCTGGTTGTGTAAGTATTAAAATACCCTCTACAATCACTACTTTTTTTGGATGTGTTGTAATTGTCTCACCCGTGCGGTTGTGCTCTACAAAAGAATATACGGGTTGCTCAAAAGAGGCTCCATCACGCAAGGCTTTTAAATGCTGTAAAAGCAAATCAAAATCAATAGAGTTGGGATGATCAAAATTTATTTTAACGCGCTCTTGATAACTTAAATCACTGGTGTCTTTGTAATAAGAATCCTGTGATATTACACATACTTCATCTACTGGGAGTTGTGCAATAATTTGTTCTACTACTGTCGTTTTTCCGCAGCCAGTACCGCCTGCAATACCAATTATAAGCATAGGGTATGTTTTTTACAAAAATAAGGATTTTGTAGTGGTAGCTGTTAAACCTTGTCATTACTTTTTAACAGAAGCAACTTCTTTTGGCGTAACTATTTCTTTTTGCTTGTTTCCCCATGAATTCATGGTGTAATTCATCACGTCTGCAACTTGGGTATTGTTTAAGCCCATTGCACTCATAATACCGTTATATGGTTTTTGGTTCACAGAGATGTTTCCCCTTAGGCCGTATTTAACTGCCTTGATGCTTTCTAGTCTTTTTTGGGTTAACCAATTAGAACCTGCCAAGGGTGGGTAATTATTTGCAATACCTTTGCCACTAGGTCTGTGACATTGTGAGCATACTTTTTTATATACCACAGCTCCTCTATCAATACTTTGTTGTAAAGGACTTTGTACTTTATTTATTGTAACTTCTATATCAGGGACACTTCGTTTTTTTGTGGTGTCATTACATCCAAGTATTAAAATCATCAATAGTGCACTGTAACATATCTTAGCCATGGGAGTTTATTTTTTTTAGTAGTACATCTCTAGAGGTTTATAAACAATGTAAATATAACAATCTGTGTTTTGTTTGCTTCCCTTAACAGTAGCAAAGCTATGTTTTTTTACAAAAAAAAGCCGTCTGATACATCAGACGGCTTTTGGTCGGGGTGGCAGGATTCGAACCTGCGGCCTCCACGTCCCAAACGTGGCGCGATAACCGGGCTACGCTACACCCCGAATTGAATACTTAAATTCGGATTGCAAAATTAATGATTTATATAGATACCACACGCTTTTTTTAATTTATTTTCCCCTTGTTGGTTATAGATTTTATTATTTTTATAAACTTAAAATAGCATAAGTTAGAGTTAGGTTATTTTTTAGCACGGGATGTGGCGCAGTCCGGTAGCGTACTTGGCTGGGGGTCAAGTGGTCGCAGGTTCAAATCCTGTCATCCCGACAGTAATAAAAAAGGCATAATGAATTTTCATTATGCCTTTTTTCTTGATTAAAATTTCATTTTCGGTTGCTTACATATATAGATAGGTAAATTTGCAAAAGAGTGATTAGTTTCTTGCTTTGGTAACGATGTTTTTATTGGTGTTTTTTTTATGGTATGACTGTAAGATTTTTGTAGTGTAGTAGGAGCTTTTGTAGCGCGTAATGTAATTGGAAAAATCCTCAAAGTAGGCAATAGATTCTTGTGCATCAATAAACCCAAAGCCCTTATACTCTCCTTGTTCAATCAAAATTATAGAGACCTCAGAGGGGGTTCTCCCTTTTCCTTTAATGATATAGCTGTCTTGCTGTTGTTGAAAACTATAGATAGCCTCTTGTACTCTTTTGTTATACACCTGTACATCCTCAAGGTCTTGACAAATTCCATTACATTTTTTTATTTTATAGTGTGTACATGCACTGCCCTGGCTTTGCAATGAGCAATACCTTGGGCATAGTTCGTACTCTTGGCATAGGTGTTCTAATTGCTCAATTGCCAATGCATTACTGTATAGTGTTGCAATTGAGTTTGTTGTTGTTTTGGTCTTACCTATGGCGAGTTGTAGTATCCCCAGTCTGTTGGTGTAATTAATAATTTGAAATGTTGTAGTAGGTCTTTTTTGTACCTTATTATATTTTGGGTAGTGCTTTATGATATTATGAGATTCAAGTAACAACGCTGTTAGTTCATTTCCAGTTTGCTCAAAATCTATATGGTATGTTTCCTGCGCCAGAGCAATTTCTTTAGAGGCCTTAGCGTACAAATGCGATAAAACCCTCTTTTTTATATTCTTAGCTTTACCCACATAGATGATTTTATTAGCCTTATTTTTAAAAAAATACACCCCAGGGGTTTCTGGCAACACAGTAACATCTTCTGCTGGTAAATGGGGAGGAAGTGTTGCCTCTTTTGATGTTACATCCAATGCTTTTAATATAGTTTCATATCCAGAGATAGCGTCTATTTCAAGTAATTTATTAAAAAGCTTTACCGTAGCTTGGGTATCTGCTTGTGCTCGGTGAGCTCCAGTTAATTCTATGCCTATAGATCTAGTTAATCTGCCAAGGCTATAGGAGGGAAGCCCTGGTATTAGTTTTCTAGATAGGCGCACTGTACACAGTTTTTTTCTTAAATAGGTAATGCCAACACCTGCAAACTCTTTTTTAAAAAAACCAAAATCAAAATTTACATTATGTGCAACAAATACGGTGTCTTTTGTGAATTCATAGATTTCCTGTGCAACTTCTCTAAAACTAGGAGCAGTGGCAACCATTTGATTATCTATACCCGTTAAGGCTGTAATTGTTGTTGGAATTAAACATCCAGGATTAATAAGAGTAGTGTAAGTGTCTAGTATCTCTCTGTTTTTTACAAGAATGATACACACCTCTGTCATCCTTCCTTTAGAAACTCCTCCAGTTGTTTCTACATCAATAATTGCAAAGGTGGTAGTGTCAATATTTTTTTTCATTCTTACAAAAATACAATAAATTTGAGTTATTTGGATTATTTCCTTGTTAGTGGATTAATTCCAACATGTAGTTTTTTGTTATGGCTGCATCGTGTTGTCTTTTGATTGGATATCATAAAGGATACACCATCTTTATATTGCTGCGCTTGTAAGGGTTATTTGTGGGTATATTAGCTTCTATAAACCCATACTTTAGGTAAATATGGATTGCGTTTTCTAACTTTGTGTTTGAGTAAAGATAGAGCTGTTTAAAGTTGTTTTCTTTGGCAAAACCAATGCAGTATTGTAAGAGTTGTTGGCCAAGGTTTTTTCCTTGTTGCGATGGCGCTACAGCCATTTTTGTAAGCTCAAAAATACCATCGCCTCTCTTTATTAAAGCTACAGTGCCTATGGCGGTATTGTTTTGGGTACTAAAGAAAATTTCCCCACCAGGGTTTATAATATGCTCCATTGGTTTACTTAAAACCTCTCTGTCATAGGGCTCCACATAAAAATAGGTTTCTAGCCACTGCAGGTTAAGGTCATAAAAAGCTTGAGCATACTTGCTGTTAAAGGATTGTATTTCCAAAGAGTAATTAATTAAAGCAAAGGTTCACCTACCTCTGCGAAGTATTCATTAATCATTGTTTTTGCTGTTTCGAGTTGTTCATTTCTTATAAACAGACGCACTTGGTTAGGAACCCCTGTAGAAAATCCACCTGTGATACCGCTATGGTGATCATCTTTTACGATGGGAGAAATTCCTTCTTCATTTAGTCTTGCAATAAGGCCGTTTGCTATCATGGTTGGCCCTGTATATATTCGTATTGTTTTTTGATCTTTATTCATGTGTTCTACTATTTGTCTTAAAAGTACTATCTAATATTTAAATTACAAGGCAAATCACTTTTTAATGCGTTGTTTTTAATATTCTTGTTTTTTAAGCGTTATGTAACAAAGTTTGTATTACGTATCTTTAAAAAAAATTAGTACCATGAATTTCAAACACATTCTTTGCATTGCATTTATAGGATTATCTTCAGTCGCTAGTGCTCAAAAATATAAAAGCATAAGCAACAATACCATTACAAAAGACTGGCAAGACATCGATTTTACCTCAGATAAAACCCTACAAGAGAATTTAGATCAAAGCACATCTTTCTCTTTTATGGCTACTATTTTAGAAGACGAATTTTTGAGCAGCCAGTTATCTAGTCAAGAAATGGTTACTGTTTTTGTAGCCAACGATGCCTCTTTTCTGGCACTAAAAGAAGACACCCGCAAGGCACTAATGGCAGATGATCAAAAAATTACACAATTAGTAAAATTTCATACCATTCCAGGCAGAGTAGATAAAAACGCTATAGAAAAGGCAATTTCTACCTCTGGCGGTAGGGCCTATTTTATAACACTTGAGGGTGAAAAATTAGGTGTAACAAAAAAAGCAGGAGTGTTAACCATTTCAGATAGTAAAGGAAACACTGCGGTTATACAAGAAACAGATTTTTACCACAAAAATGGTTTTTTTCATATGGTAGAAGGTTTTGCTTTTGATACAAAGGTCTCCCAATAGTATGATGGCTTAGCAGTTTAAACTCTTTTTTAAAACAATGCTATTTTGAGCTTGCTATTTCTAGTAAGGTCTTGTACACAAGTCTTGTAGGAAGCCCCATGACATTAAAAAAACATCCTTCAATCTTTTCTATTCCAATATACCCAAGCCAGTCTTGTATGCCGTAGCTGCCAGCTTTGTCATAGGGTTTACATGTTTCTAGGTAATACTCAATCTCATCAATTGTGAGTTCTTTAAACTGCACCTTTGTGCAATCATAAACAGTTTGTTGGCTATCTTTAGTGGTAAAACATACAGAGGTAAACACACTGTGAGTTTCACCGCTTAAACCTTGGAGCATTTGTATTGCATCTTGCTTGTCTTTAGGTTTACCGATGGCACGATTATCTTTCCATACAATAGTGTCACTGGTAATTACAATTTGATTCTCTTTAATATCTTTAAAGGCGGTCGCTTTTAATTGTGCTAAGTAATTTGTTATTTCTTGCGCTTTTAGATGTGGCGGAAATATCTCTTTTATTTCTCGAACATCTATTTTAAAATCTATATCTAATTCTTTGAAAAAATGCTGTCTTCTCGGGGAACCAGAGGCTAAGACAATATCAAAATTAAGCAGGTATTTTTTTAGCATTTCGAGGGGTTTTATATTTTCATCAAATATAGCTAATGTACTATGTTTATTTAAAAAATATCATTCATTAAATTCGGTCTAAGCACTTGATTTGGTGCAGTGTTGCTTAGCATATAATTAGTTTGGTGCTTTAGTATAGATTTTACTGATACCATCGTTACATTATTATATAATAAACACATACATAACCGCTGTATTATTATTAAATTTGAACTTATCACGAATCATACAAAAATACAAACCAATGGATAATCATAAAGATGGCGATATTAGCCAATGCCCTTTTATGGGAGGCACTCAAAAACAAACAGCAGGTAAGGGAACTTCTGTGCGAGATTTTTGGCCCAATGAACTAAAATTAAATATTCTACGTCAAAATGCAGTAAAATCTGACCCTATGGGTGCAGATTTTAATTATGCAGATGCGTTTAACTCCATAGATTTTGGAGGTTTAAAGCAAGATGTTATTAATGCCATGACAGATTCTCAAGATTGGTGGCCTGCAGATTATGGAAATTATGGTCCATTTATGGTTCGTATGGCTTGGCATAGTGCTGGTACCTATAGAGTTGGAGACGGGCGTGGTGGAGCACGTTCTGGTTCGCAACGTTTTGCGCCAATAAATAGTTGGCCAGACAATGGTAATCTAGACAAAGCACGTTTATTACTTTGGCCTATTAAAAAGAAGTATGGAAACAAATTATCTTGGGCAGATTTAATGATTCTTGCAGGGAACTGCGCAATGGAATCTATGGGATTTGAAACCTTTGGTTTTGCTGGTGGACGTGAGGATGTTTGGGAGCCAGAACAAGACATATATTGGGGTTCTGAAACCGTGATGGGAGAAAATAAAGAACGTTACGCAGAAGGTGAATTAGAAGATCCTTTAGCTGCTGTAATGATGGGTTGGATTTATGTAAATCCTGAAGGACCCAATGGAGATCCAGATCCAATGGGCTCTGCAAAAGACATTAGAGAAACCTTTGGTAGAATGGCAATGAATGATGAAGAAACGGTAGCCCTTGTTGCGGGTGGACATACTTTTGGTAAAGCGCATGGTGCCGCAGATCCAGACAAGTATGTTGGACCATCACCACATGGAGCTCCTATAGAAGAAATGAGTACGGGTTGGAAAAATTCTTTTGGTACAGGAGTTTTAGATGATACCATTACAAGTGGTATAGAAGGCGCTTGGACACCAAATCCAACAGTTTGGGACCATGATTATTTTGATATGTTACTAAACTATGACTGGGAACTTACAAAAAGTCCTGCAGGTGCACATCAATGGAAACCAACACCAGCGTCAAATGCTAAAAAAGCACCCAAAGCGGGAGATGCAAACAATACGCAAGATTTAATGATGACTACTGCAGATATTGCTTTAAAGCAAGATCCAGCGTATTTAGAAATTTCTAAACGTTTTCACAAAGACCACAAAGCTTTTGAAGATGCTTTTGCAAGAGCGTGGTACAAATTAACACACAGAGATATGGGACCAATCTCTAGATATTTAGGTCCAGAAATACCAAAAGAAGAATTACTTTGGCAAGACCCAATTCCAGCAGGGCAATCACTATCTGAAACAGATGTAACAACCTTAAAGAGCCTAATTTTAGCCTCAGACCTTACGATATCTCAATTAGTTTCTACGGCTTGGGCTTCTGCATCAACCTTTAGAGGGTCAGACATGAGAGGTGGCGCAAATGGAGGAAGAATCCGTTTGGAACCTCAAAAAAATTGGGAGGTAAATTCTCCTAAGCAGTTAGCAATGGTTCTCGCTAGTTATGAAACTATTAAATCTAATTTTAATGGAAGTGTTTCTATTGCAGATTTAATTGTCCTTGGTGGTTGTGTAGCAATAGAAGAGGCTGCTTCAAAGGCGGGACATGCTATCTCTGTCCCTTTTACAAGTGGTAGAGCAGATGCTTCTCAAGAGCAAACGGATGTTGCTTCTTTTGGTTATTTAGAACCGAAAGCAGATGGGTTTAGAAATTTTATTAAAAAAGATTTAAATCTAGCAGCAGAAGAATTATTGATTGATAGAGCGCAATTATTAACACTTAGTATTCCAGAAATGACTGTTTTAGTTGCAGGTATGAGAGTTTTAGGTACCAATTATGACGCTTCGAAATACGGTGTATTTACAGATACTGTTGGCACACTTACCAATGATTTCTTGGTAAATATCTTAGATTTTAGCAACACCTGGAAAGCAACTTCTAAAGATGACACCTTATTTGAAGGATCTGACAGAAGAACAGGCATTATCAAATATATAGGAACAAGAGCCGATTTAATTTTTGGATCTAACACAGAACTTAGAGCAATTGCTGAGGTATACGCTGCAGATGATGGTAAAGATAAGTTTGTTATAGATTTTGTAGCTGCTTGGGCCAAGGTGATGAATCTAGATAGGTTTGATGTATTGTAATTGTATTTAAAAACTATATTTACTAATAAAAAAGGTGATGCAGTACGTATCACCTTTTTTTATGAATGACTTTTTTTAAGGGGTTTATATATGTGCTAGACTATATGATTTAACAAGAATTTATGAGCCATGAAATGTTGTAAATATTACTTTTATAAAAAAAAAATTGAAATATGAAAAAAACAATCTTTAGCGCATCAATGCTAGCGTTACTTGCAGCATTTGTTCTAACAACATCTTGTAAAGATGGTGCTAAGTCTAGCGATAGTGCAAAACTATCTGTTGCCTATGAAAAATACGAATTAGAAAATGGTTTAGATGTTATTCTGCACCAAGACAAAAGTGACCCAATAGTTTCTCTAGCGGTTCAGTACGGTGTGGGCTCCAACAGGGAGAAAACAGGTCGTACCGGTTTTGCTCACTTATTTGAGCATATGTTATTTCAGGAATCAGAAAATGTACCACAAGATCAATTCTTTAAGAAAATACAAGATGCAGGTGGAACCTTAAATGGAGGGACCTGGAAAGATGGTACTATATATTATGAAACAGTTCCAAACAATGCAATGGAAATGATGATGTGGCTTGAGAGTGATCGTATGGGTTGGTTCATAAATACAGTTACCGAGTCTGCTTTTGAAAACCAACAAGAAGTGGTCCAAAACGAGAAGCGTCAACGTGTTGATAACAATCCTTACGGACATACCGGGTGGGTTATAGATAAAGCAATATACCCACAGGGGCATCCATACAACTGGCAAGTTATTGGCGAGCTGGTAGACCTGCAGAGTGCTACTGTTGCAGATGTTCGTGAGTTTTATGAAAAATTCTACGGTCCTAATAATGCTACTTTGGTATTGGTAGGTGATTTCGAGACAGACCAAGCTAAGGTTATGATTGAAAAATATTTTGGTGAAGTTAAAAGAGGTCAAGAAGTGCCAAAATTAACCCCAATGCGTACCACTTTGGAGGAATCCAAAAGATTGTACCATGAAGATAATTTTGCCACTACGGCGCAATTAAATATGGTTTGGCCAACACTAGAGCAATATACAGACGATGCATATGCACTTAATGTGCTTGCAGAGTTAATATCTCGAGGAAAAAACGCACCACTTTACAAGGTGTTAGAAAAAGAGGAAGGACTTTCTTCAAGTTATTATTCTTTTAATCGTTCAGCAGAGTTGGCAGGAGTCTTTAGAATTTCTGTAACGGCAAATGATGGTAAGAGTTTAAAAGATGTTGAGGCTGGAGTTAATGAGGCTTTTACTTTATTTGAAAAGGACGGTGTCACAGATAGAGATATTGCACGAGTAAAAGCGGGTTTAGAGACTGGTTTTTATAACGGTATTAGTAGTGTGCAAGGGAAAGCATTTCAGTTAGCTAGCTACAATGTGTTTGCAGGAAGCCCTAGCTTTATTGAAACAGATATAGAAAACATCCAAAAAGTCACAAAAGAAGACGTGATACGTGTTTACAACACTTATATAAAAGATATGCCTTTTGTAATGACAAGCTTTGTACCTAAAGGTAAGTTAGATTTAATTGCAGATAACTCAACTAAAGCAGAGGTTGTTGAAGAAAAAATAGTTGAAAACATTCAAAAACAAACCACAGAGCAAATCACAGATCAGGTGGTAAAGACGCCCTCTGTTTTTGACCGCTCTTTAGAGCCTGTGCAGGGAGATTCTCCAGCGCTTAACGTTCCAGAGAGTTGGAAACAAGAGCTTTCAAATGGTATGATGGTATACGGTATCGAGCAAAATGAGATACCTACAGTGAATTTTAGTTTGGTAATGGATGGTGGACACCTTCTAGATGCTATAGAAAAAAATGGTGTTGCTAGTTTAATTACAGACATCATGATGGAAGGTACTGCAACTAAAACTCCTCAAGAGTTACAAGAAGAGATTGAGATGCTAGGTGCCAACATTAATATGTACACAACCCGTGAGTCTATAGTGATTCAGGTAAACACTTTGGTGCGTAACTATGAGGCTACATTGGCCTTGGTTGAAGAGATATTAACTCAGCCACGTTGGGATTTGGAAGAGTTTGGACGTATCAAAACAGCAGCTATAAATAGGGTGAAGAGATCTTCTGCAAACCCAAATGCAGTGGCAGGACGCGTTTTTAATAAGTTGTTGTATGGTGAGGATCATATTTTCGCCTACCCAAATTCTGGAACGGTTACCTCTATCGCGGCAATTAGTATGGAAGATGTAAAAGCGTTTTACGATAAGAATTTCTCTCCATCAATATCTAAATTTCATATTGTAGGGCAGATAAACAAAACAAAAGCCATGGCTGGACTTGTTAATTTAGAGAAAAACTGGGCTAGCAAACAGGTTACTATACCTAGTTACCCAATTGCTGACTCTAGAGATAAGTCTTCTGTGTATTTTGTGGATATTCCAGGTGCAAAACAGTCAGTGATTCAGATTGGTAATATATCTTTAGCTAGAAGCGATACAGATTTCTATTCGGCAGAGGTGATGAATTATGCTCTAGGTGGCGCTTTTAACGGTGTTGTCAATAGAATACTAAGAGAAGAAAAAGGATACACCTACGGAGCTCGTACAGGTTTCAGGGGCAGTAAGATACCAGGAACTTTTAGAGCCTCTTCTAGTGTAAGAACAAACACTACCGGAGAATCTGTAGCTATTTTTAGAGATGAAATTAATAAATACAAGCAAGGAATCTCTCAAGAAGATCTAGATTTTACCAAGAATGCTTTAATTAAATCAAACGCACGTCGTTTTGAGACTCAATTTGCCCTGCTAGGGATGTTGCAAGAGATGAGTATTTACGGCCTTGACCAAGATTACATTGCCGCAGAAGAGGCAACGGTTAGAAACATGACCTTAGATGCCCACAAAGCCCTTGCTAACAAATATCTGGATACTTCTAAAATGGCATACTTAGTTGTGGGTGATGCGCAAAGCCAGTATACACAATTTAGAGATATGGGGTTTGATGAGGTATTGCTTTTAGATAAAGAAGGGGAGGAAGTGAAGCTAGAAAATGTGAAGCAATAGTTTTTAATAAAACATTCATAATAAAAAAAGGGGAGCTTTACGGCTTCCCTTTTTTTTATTAATACGACTTTATTTCTATTCTTTGACACACAATAAAAACAGCTGCTTTGTTATATGTTTTCATAGCTAGTAAGACAGCAAAATACAATTTAGTTTTGTCTAAAAATAAATCATAACACATTGTTTTTCAATATTATAAGTTGTTTAAAATAAAGTTATTATTTACCTTTTTATGAAATACAGTTTTCCCATAAAATATCACCTGGTACAGGTGCTGTAATTGTCATTTCTTCCTTTTTTACAGGGTGCATAAAAGAGAGTTTTCTAGCATGCAGATGAATGCTGCCATCTTTGTTGGATCTGTCAAAACCATATTTCAAATCCCCTTTTATTGGACAATTAATGCTTGCCAATTGTGCTCTAATTTGATGGTGTCTTCCAGTTTCTAAAAGAATTTCTAAGGCTACATAGCGTTGCATTTTCTTTAAGATATGATAATGAAGTATCGCTTTTTTGCTTTCTGGAACTTCTTTGGTGTTTGCGTAGCTTTTATTTTGCTTTGGATTTCTTTTAAGAAAGTGGGTAAGGGTGTCACTATCTTTTGGTGGCGAATTTTTCACTACTGCCCAATAGGTTTTCTTTGTTTGGCGCTCAGCAAAAGATTTGTTTAGTCTAGGCAGTGCCTTTGATGTCCTTGCAAAGATAATCACACCACTTGTGGGTCTGTCAAGCCTATGCACAACCCCAAGATACACAGCTCCGGGTTTATTGTATTTTTTAGCAAGATAGGCTTTGGTTATTTCAGAAAGGGGCGTATCACCAGTCTTGTCTCCCTGTACAATGTCTCCAGGGCGCTTGTTTACAGCAATGATATGATTGTCTTCAAACAACACCTGAAGGTTCTCTGGGGTGCTGTGTGTCGTTTTTTTATTTGTTTTGTTATGAGTACGTTGTTTTTCCGAAATACAATTGGTATTAGTACTGTTCTGTATCGTTAGGAAAATCTCCGCTTTTCACATCTGCACTATAGCTTTTAAAAGCCGTAGTCATCTCCTTATACATATCCAGGTATCTTCTTAGAAAGCGAGGATTAAACTCATGTGTCATGCCAAGCATGTCATGGGTTACTAGTACTTGGCCGTCTATTGCGTTACCTGCTCCAATACCAATTACAGGTATGGTAAGGCTTTGTGCAACTTCTTGTGCAAGTTTGGCAGGAACCTTCTCTAGTACAATGGCAAAACATCCTGCTTTTTCTAGAAGCAAAGCGTCTTGCTTAAGGGCTTCTGCTTCTGCATCTTCTTTGGCCCTAACGGTATAGGTTCCAAATTTATAGATAGACTGTGGTGTAAGTCCTAAATGTCCCATAACTGGAATACCCGCATTTAAAATTCTTTTCACAGATTCTTTAATTTCTTTACCCCCTTCTACCTTTACGGCATGACCTCCACTTTCTTTCATGATACGAATGGCAGATCGTAGTGCTTCTTTTGGATCACTTTGATAGCTCCCAAAAGGAATATCTACCACCACTAAACTACGCTCTACTGCGCGAATCACAGAGGCTGCATGATAAATCATCTGATCTAGCGTGATGGGGAGTGTAGTTTCGTGTCCCGCCATAACATTAGAGGCAGAGTCACCAACAAGTATGACGTCTATGCCAGCTCCATCAACAATTTTTGCCATGGTATAATCATAGGCTGTGAGCATAGAGATCTTCTCTCCACGATTTTTCATATCTACCAAGGTTTTGGTAGTGATTCTTTTGTATTGTTTCTTAGCTGTAGACATAGAGTGTTATATAAGGTGTAAATGTACTAATTTGTATATAATTTTTGCTTTGGCTTATCTTATTAATTAGTCATATTTTGCACTTATGGTTGTGCTATAATTCCATTTTTCTTGCACTTTTAGTACTTGCTCAATTACATCACGCACGCAGCCTTTACCTCCTTTTAGGTGAGAAACATACTTGCTTAGCGCTTTTATTTCTGGTACCGCATCTTGGGGGCAGCAAGGCATAACAACTTGTTGCATTACCTTGTAATCTGGTAGGTCATCACCCATATACAGTACTTGCTGGGGTGTGATATTATTTTCTTGAAGGTACTTTTCAAGTGTTTTTGTTTTGTGATGTGTCCCTAGATGTATATCATTAATACCTAATCCAGCAAGGCGTTTACGAACTCCTTCATCAGTACCGCCAGAAATGATACACACATTAAAGCCCTCAAGCAGTGCTTCTTTTAGGGCAAAGCCATCTTTGGTATGCATGGTTCTGTGCATTTCTCCATCTGTGGTTATTGTAATTGTTCCGTCTGTTAGCACGCCATCTACGTCAAAAACGAAGGTGGTGATTTGATGCAAATATTCTTTATAGCTTTTACTCATCTTGTGATATGTTTCTTTTTTGAATACTACTTGTAAGTAGTTGATATACTTCTTGTTGTTGTGTTGTAAGAAGCCCTTGATGTGTCTGTATTGTTTTTTTATCTCCTCTTTTGGCTGGTCCAGTTTGGGCCTGGGCAGGAGTAAGGTATTCTATTTTATTGGCCGTTTCTTTAATTAAAGGCGCCAATAGGCTAAAATCTAATTGTTCTTTTCTTAAAATATCTTCTGAAATATGATATAACTCATTCACAAAATTATTTACAAATACAGCGGCTACATGCAATTTTGTCCTTTCAGAAGAACTAATGTCATACACATTTTGTGAAATTAGAGTGCCTAAATTTGATAATAAAGAAAGATCTTCCTTGTTTTGTGCTTCGACACAAATGGGAATGTTTTTAAAGTCAATCTCTTTGTTTTTTGAAAATGTTTGTAAAGGGTAAAACACTCCTTTTTTATTGGTGTTGCTTATAGCTTCCAAAGCAGCTCCTCCGCAGGTGTGAGCTACCAACTTATTTGTAAAAGGAAGTTGTGATGTGATGCTATGTATAGTATCGTCAGGGACTGCGGCTATATACACATCTGCCTTGTGTGTAATATCTAATATGTTTGTTATAATTCTCTTATTGTTAGCTGTTTCTTTGGGGATACTTCGAGTATAGACTTGCAGTACCTTAATACCAGGGCTTGTCTCAAATACCTTAAATAGATGAGATCCAACATTACCAAAACCCAAAATAACAACTGTAATCATAGTGTAAAAATACAAGAATTTTTTATGGCAATACTATGCCTTTTATGGAATGAATACTAAAGAGTGTTAATGCTATCACATTTCGGATATATAAAGAGTACAAAAAGACCATTTTGTAGTATTTTTGCAAAAAATAATACTAGATGCAAAAGAAACTAGCTTCCATTATATTTTCTACCCGTTTAACGGCTACTTTATTTATTGTTTTTGCAATAGCAATGGCTGTTGGTACACTGGTTGATGCCTCTTCAGAGACTTCGCCAACACCGTATTCTCGAGCACTAATATACAATGCATGGTGGTTTGAGGCTATTATGGGGTTGTTTGTGGTTAATTTTCTAGGAAATATTGTTCGCTTTAAAATGTTTAGTAAAGAAAAAGCAACAACCCTAGTGATACACTTGTCTTTTATACTTATTCTAGTAGGTGCATTTGTAACAAGATATATTGGTTATGAGGGTGTTATGCAAATAAATGAGGGAGACACCTCCAACGAAATACTATCTGAGTTTGCCTATTTAAATGTTTTTATAGATGGTGATTATGTTATAGATGGCCAACAACAGCGCCTTAAATTAGCGCCAAAGAAAATGGATCTTTCCCAGCGATTGAGCAATCATTTTTCTATAAGTAAAACCTACAACCAGACTCCTGTAACAATTACCTATAAAGATTTTATTAAAGGTGCTACCAAAGGAATGATTGAAGACCCCGGTGGAGAGGGATATCTTAAAATTGTTGAGGCCGGTGACGGAACACGCCATGATCATTACGTGAAAGTAGGAGAGGTTTCTAATATTCATAACATATTATTTGCTGTTAATAAACCAACCAAAGGGGCTATAAATATATTTTATGATGAGCAGTCACAAGAGTATCAAATACAATCGTCTTTTGCTGGAGAGTACATGCGCATGGCAGATCAACAAAAAGGAATTGTAATAAAAGACAGCCTCCAAAATTTACAGTTGCGCTCACTGTATCAAATGGCAGCTATGGCATTTGTAATTCCAGATCCTGTTGTTAACGGGCGTATGGGCATTATAAAGGCCACTAAAGACGCTCCAGCTGTAACCAATGCTTTGATACTAAATGTTAGCTCTGGTGGCCAAACAAAGACCTTAGAGCTTCTAGGAGGTAGAGGTTCAACACCAAGCCCTGTAAAGGTTGATGTAAATGGTCTTGAGGTATATGCTACCTACGGAAGTAAAACAATAGAATTGCCTTTTAGTATCACCCTCAATGATTTTATTGCCGAGAAATACCCTGGCACAGAAAAAAGTTACAAATCTTTTAAAAGTAAAGTAACTGTTAATAATGCCGATGGAACATTTCAAGAAGAAGAAATTTTCATGAATAATGTCTTAGATAAAGAAGGATTTCGCTTTTTTCAGTCTGGATTTCAGCCTGATGAGAAAGGGACAATCTTAGCGGTAAACCACGATATGTGGGGAACTTGGATTACCTACATAGGGTATTTCTTATTGTATTTTGGACTTATGGCAATTTTGTTTGATAGAAATTCCAGATTTGGAAACCTTAAAAAGTATCTAGAAAAAATAAAGAAAAAGAAGAAATTGTTAGCGTGTCTTGCGATGCTTTTTATGAGTACCGTTGCTGTAAGCCAGACAGATAACCACCAGCACGTAACTACTATTAACACACAAATAGATTCTTTGATTAATGCCAATGCGGTTTCTAAAGAGCATGCTGCAGCCTTTGCCCGTTTGGTAATTCAGGACAATGGCCGCATGAAGCCAATAAGTACTTTTGCCAGTGAGTTGATACGTAAGGTGAGTGGCAGTGACACCTACAACGGTCTAGATGCAAATCAAGTGTTTATGTCTGTGACTCAATTTCCAAGACTGTGGTCTCAGGTACCCATAATTAAGTTAAAGCGTGGTAATGATAGCATACGAGATATAGTAGGTGTTCCTAAAGGTACTAAAACAATAGCCTTAATTGATTTATTTGACAAGGACGTTAATTTCAAGCTAGATCCATATTTAGAGGCTGCTACCTCTACCAATACTCCTAATCAATTTCAAAAAGATTTTATCAAGGCCTATGAAAGCTACTATATATTCAATCAAGCGCTAGGGGGTAGTATTTTAAAGATATTTCCTGTACCCGCAGATCCTGGTAACAAATGGGTGTCTTACCCAGAATTAAACGAAAGCGCCATTAAAGGGCAGGATTCTATGTTTACAAAAACGGCGTTACCCTTGTACTTTAATAGTCTTAGTGCTGCAAAGGCTAGTAACGATTATACAAAGCCTAATGAAATATTGAGCCTCATTAGAGCTTACCAGAAAAAACATGGTAGTGAGGTGCTTCCAAGTGATTCAAAAATTAGCGCAGAGATAGCCTACAATAAAATTAATATTTTCAATAGGCTGTTTCGTTATTTTACCCTCTTTGGTGTACTTATGTTTATTGGTATTATCATACAAATATTTAAAGAAGGACCTCTTGTAAATGGCTTTGTTAAAGTTTGTAAAATAGTAATTTGGTCTTTCTTTATAGCCATGACCCTTGGGCTTATTGCACGCTGGTATATCTCTGGACATGCCCCTTGGACAGATGCCTATGAATCTATTATATATGTGGCTTGGGCCACCGTATTTTTTGGCTTGGCATTTGGAAGGAAAAGTGATCTTACAGTAGCCTCTACTGCATTTGTAGCAGCTATTATATTATGGGTAGCCAATCAAAACTGGCTTGACCCTGCTATTTCGACATTAGTTCCTGTACTTGATAGCTATTGGCTGATGATACATGTGGCGGTTATTGTGGCTAGTTATGGACCCTTTACTTTAGGTATGATATTGGGTGTTACGGTTCTTATTTTAATGATTCTTACCAATAGCGCCAATAAAGCAAAAATGGATTTAAACATTAAAGAATTAACTACCATTAACGAACTTGCTTTAACTGTTGGTCTTGTGATGCTTACTATAGGTAACTTTTTGGGCGGTCAATGGGCAAATGAGAGTTGGGGACGTTACTGGGGCTGGGATCCTAAAGAGACTTGGGCGCTTATTAGTATTATGATATATGCCTTTGTTATACACATGCGCCTTGTTCCAGGTCTTCGAGGAAAATGGATCTATAACGTGGCCTCTATTGCTGCATACGGTTCTATAATGATGACCTATTTTGGAGTTAACTTCTACTTAACTGGTTTGCACTCTTATGCAAGTGGAGATGTGCCCGTGACTCCCTCTTTTGTATATTATCTTGTAGCATTTTTAGTTGTATTGGCTATTGTGTCTTATCTTTTTTATAAAAAACAGTATATGAAAAAAGGATAGACCCTAGGTCTATCCTTTTAAAACAATAACAACTATTACTTAGTTATATAAAAAATCTGGTTGTAGATTAAGAAGATTAACATCTTCTTGTACAGCTTCTCCAATTTGTATTTTATTGTACAGATTTCTTGTCATTTCTTCAATCTCTATTTCTGAGGTATTTAGCTTTTTGGCTATTTTTTTGTTTTCTTTTCCTTCGCTAATGTATTGCAATAACTTTATTTCTAATCCGTCAAGATCGTACTGCATGATTAGATTTTCTAGATACATTTCTTCTGTTAATTTTATAATATTGTCTCGCTCCATCATTTTTTCTTTATTTAAAAATATTTCCATTTCTGTTTTACGTGCTGCTGTTTCTTCTTTTATGTCTTTCATTCTAAATAGTATTGCATATGTCATTAACATCACATTAATGAAAAATGACACCTTTACTGCGGTCAATGAGACATTTAAAAAATTAATCCCAATTACTTGTAAAACGAAGTAATCAAGCACTAGCAATAGTGGTATTGCCATACCAAGTACATAAAACTTTGAATAATTGTTTTTTAAGAATAACATAATACCACCTCCAAAGTAGCATGTCAATAGCGTGAAAGATATTATGTTAACCGCTACTGGAAGCATTGCATTGTCAACAAACCAGTGTGTTACAGATAGTCCTGCAGCAACTAAAAATAGAGGTACAGTAAATGTTTTCAATTTTGGAAAGTATTCTTTTATTGTTAAATACTGCGATGAATACAGTGCTACTAGACCTGCGGTAGCGCAAAGTATTGTTGTGGTAAGGGCAGTACCTTTAAATAAGGTGTCTTGAAACAATAGGCCAGAGAGGTTGTCTTCTCCAAAAAATAGTAGTAGTGTGCCTGTTACTGCTAATCCAAAATATCCAAAGACTTTTTCTTCGAATAAAAAGAAGCTTATCATGTTTAAAAGTAAGATGATGCTAATTGCTCCATAAAATGTACCATTTAAAAACAGGCTACTAGTTGTATTTGCTTCACTTTTTTGTGAAACCACACTTGCTTTGGATACTGCTTTTATTGGCAAGGCCATTGCAGTGATACTAGTAAAGTTACTTACAGTTGATAATAATGAACTTTGAGCAATACGTTCTTTACTTTTGTTTTCTGCTTTTGCTGTTACAGCACCATAACTAAATAGGCACAAAAGTAAAAACAAACAAAATTTGGGGGCATTCGTTTGATGTTTCATATTAGTAGGTTTAATTTATTTGGGACCGGCAAGATACAAAACATTTACACTTTAACTAATAAATATGCATTTAATCGATGAAATGCACAAAAAAAAGAGTTTCACGTGTATGTGAAACTCTTTTTATATTCTATTTAATTGGTTTTTAGTGCCCTACCATATCTTCTGGTTTTACCCAAGCGTCAAACTCATCCTCACTTAAATATCCAAGATTTACAGCCTCTTGCTTTAGCGTAGTTCCATTTTTATGAGCTGTATTTGCTATTTCTGCCGCTTTATAATAGCCAATTTTAGTGTTTAATGCGGTAACAAGCATTAGGGAGTTATTTAACTGTTGGTCTATTACAGTTTCGTTGGCTTTAATACCACTTGCGCAATGCGCCTCAAAAGATAGACAAGCATCACCTAGTAGCTTTGCAGATTCCAACATGTTTGATGCCATCAAAGGTTTAAAGACGTTTAATTCATAGTGTCCTTGCATACCACCAACTGCTATTGCCATGTCATTACCTATTACTTGTGCACAAACCATGGTGAGCGCCTCACACTGGGTAGGGTTTACTTTACCGGGCATAATAGATGATCCAGGTTCATTAGCTGGGATAGCTATTTCTCCAATACCACTTCTAGGTCCACTAGCCAGCATACGAATATCATTGGCTATTTTGTTTAACGATACTGCCAATTGTTTTAAAGCCCCATGAGATTCAACAATAGCATCATGAGCAGCTAATGCTTCAAATTTGTTTTTTGCAGTAATTAAAGAAAGACTAGTAAAGTTTGCAATATGTGCTGCAACATTTTCTGAGTAGCCTTTTGGAGTATTAATCCCTGTTCCCACCGCAGTTCCTCCTAATGCCAATTGAGATAAGTGTGGCAGGGTGTTTTTTAATGCCATAAGCCCATGCTCTAATTGAGATGCATAGCCGCTAAACTCTTGTCCAAGGGTTAGGGGAGTAGCATCCATTAGGTGCGTTCGTCCAATTTTTACGATTTTATCAAACTCTTTAGACTTTGCAAGCAATGTGTTATATAATTTAGTAACACCAGGAATGGTTAAATCTATTAATTTTTTATAGGATGCAATATGCATTGCAGTTGGGAAGGTATCGTTTGATGATTGAGATTTATTAACATCATCATTAGGTTGTAGTGTTTTTTCTCCTTGGCCGATAGTATTTCCTGCCAATTGATGGGCACGATTGGCTATTACCTCATTAACGTTCATGTTACTTTGAGTACCACTACCAGTTTGCCAAATAACAAGCGGGAATTGAGCATCGTGTTTACCATCTAATATTTCATCACATACAGCGGCTATGAGGTCTCTTTTGACCTCAGGAAGGCCTCCCAATTCACAGTTAGAAAATGCGGCTGCTTTTTTTAGATACGCAAAACCATATATTATTTCTAGTGGCATAGATCCTGGTCTGCCAATTTTAAAGTTATTTATAGAGCGCTGTGTTTGTGCTCCCCATAATACATTAGAGGGCACTTTTACATCACCCATTGTATCTTTTTCAATTCTAAAATCTTCCATATGTAAAAACTTGATATATTACAAAAATACTAGTTTATAGGAGTTTAGTTGTATATATGTAGAGTATTATTTGTACCTGTCACTCAATAAGTGGTTTTTTTTATTTTTGGGCACTTTAATCTTTCAGAAATTAAAAAATCAGTTTATCTTTGTGATTCTAAATACAATATTATGTTCGATTTTGACCAGTACCTAGGATTTCTTGCTTTTTTAACTATTTTAACCATTGGTTTTTGGCTTATGATATTCTTGGTTTCCATAATTCCTTATTGGATTGGTGGTGCACTTATTGAAAACATGAAGCTCAAGCGCGAAGCAAAAAACAAAACAGACAAGTAATCACTTGTATCATATAAAAAAAGGGCCAATGAGTATATCATTGGCCCTTTTTTTATGGTAGTATTGTTCTATTTTTTAACAACCTTGATAGTTTGAGAATTATTTTTAGCATTACTTAGTTGCACAAAGTAAACCCCAGATGGCATATCGTCCATAGGTACTCTTGTTGTTTGTGTAGTTATTTTTCTTTTTTTAACGCTTCTACCTGTTTTATCGTAAACAGTCATATTTAAATCCTCAGAAGATCTAAGCTCAAGATACGTATCAATTACAGTTGCTGTAATTTCAAAATCAATTAACTGGTTATCTGTTGTACCTAATATAGTACCCGTGTTTCCATAGAGAAATGCCCAGCTATAGGTAAAAGCACCTGGTACAACCTCTGTTTCTTCCCAAAATAATACATCTTGTATTAGACAAGCAACCTCAGCGGTTTCATTGATAAGTGTAGCAGAAACATTCATTGTTTCTGTAGTAGGAATGTTGTGATTAAATGCAAAAATAGCTTCATCATTTAAAGTTTCTTGGATGATAATATTATCTTGATTGTCTGTAATGGTCCAGGTAATAACATTATCCTCTCCTGGCGAAATTAAGTAGTGACCTGGATGGTATATGTTAACATAGTCTTCAATAGAACCCACATTAACAATTAAGTTCATATCATCGCATCCCACTTGCCCTTGTGTTGTTTGTGTTAGTCCTGCAACAATAAAAAGTGTAAGTAAAAATTTTTTCATGGTATAAGTAGTTTGTTATTTATAATGTAAAAGTGCAATAATTTTGTGTTAACTACTTCACGGCAACACGTGAAATATGTAAATTCACAGCTATTTGTGAAAATCATCTCTCATTTTTCATGCATCCTTTGAGATTTCAATAGCTTTTTTAATAAGTAGTACTTTTTTGTATTTGGTCTCTTTGATTGCAAAAAACACATACATTCTTCTTAGTGAAGACCCAATACCATCAATGCTTAAGAATACTTTTTCAGATATTTCTTTGTTGCTTACTTCTGGATTATCTAAAAGAACGTTTAATACACCCCAATCTGTTTTATTTAGTTTCCTGCCGATGCTTTTGTGAATTCTCTCTTGGTTTAATTCAAAATTACTAGAATCTACCAATAGGTTTAATTTTTCTTTTCTTTTTAGCGTGTTAATTTCTAATAACAAGGAGTCCAGCTCTTTTCTAGTTTTAAGGTTTTTCATCCTTAGCAGGTATACAAATAAAATGACCAGCAGTATGGTTAGTGATACTACAAAGTAAATTCTATAGGTATAGGTAAGTTTAACAATTGCACTCTCTTTTTCATTAATGGCCTTGCTTACTTGTAATTTATTTTCATATTCACTCTTAATTGTTTCTTTTACAATTAGAATTTTATTTTTTTCTAATTGAAAACTGTCTTTATAAACAGTGTGCTTTTCAATCATAGATAATGCCTTACCTGGTTGATTATTGCCTTTGTAGCACAGATATAACAGTTTATATAAATCAGCCTTTATTTCATTGCTTGTCTGTGAATTGATTAGTTTTAGAGTCTCTTCAGCCTGATTTTTTGCCACTGTAGGTTTTGAGTCTAGTAATAAATACGACTTTAATAGTAGCGCCTCAATGATTTTTGAATTATTATCTATTTCATAATTTATAGCCAAGGAGGTGTTTGTAAACTCTAATGCTTGCTCTTTTTTTAGCAATTTATTGTTTGCTTTGGCAAGCACCATATAACACTTAGATAAATCAAACTTATTATTTGTGTTTTTAAATTCGTTGACTGCTTTGTTAGAGTACTCAATGGCTTGATTGTATTGCTTTTTCTTATAATATATTTCTGCTTTTTTTAAAAATATCGTTCCAATTTGATTGTCTTTACTAATTTTTTTGGCCACACAAATGGTAAGTGACTCGTCTAAATACTCCATGGCTAAATCCAACTCGTCCAAACGGCTATATATTTCTGCAATTTCAATTAGTATTCTAGCCTCAGACGTTTTTAATTTTAGCTCTTTTACTATTTTTAAAGACGCATTAAAAGAATTAAATGCCTTTAAGTATTTTTTTTGTTCACTATAAACACTTCCAATATTTGATTGTATTACTGCAAGGTTTTTAGGCTCGTCAATTTTTTTATACAAACTAATTGATTGTTGTAGCACCTCTGTAGATGTATTTAAGTCTCCTTTGATATAGTACGCATAAGATCTTTCATTAAGGGCACTACCCATCTGCTTGACAGAACCTTTTTCTTTGGCTAGCTGATAGTGATATTCAGTAAGAGAGATTACCTCTTCTGGCTTGTTATAGGTGTTTTTGTAGTAATAGTCTTTAATAGCATTAAACCGCAGTGAGTCTGAAATAGTAGTATTGACCCAGATGCTTTCTAAAGAATCCTTTTGTGTTTGAGAGCTCATCGTAAACCAACACATCAGTAAGCTAAAAACTAGTACTATTTTTTTTGATTTCTTACCCATTATTATTATTTAATAATCAACTTTGATGTCGAAGTTGAATTCATGGACTTAGCAACTACCATATATATTCCTGAAGGTTGCTGTAATGAGATTTGATTATTTGGGTTTAAGTTGTCCTGAGAAAAGACCAACTCACCAATTAAATTATAAATTTTAATTGAAGTAGCAAAGGTGTGTTCAGTCTGAATATTTACATTTCCTGCCGTAGGATTAGGGTATAGTACTATGTTTTCTTTGAGACCAATAACAGCAGTTCCATTTGATAGGGTTGTGAGCATATTCTCATACACTCTTGGTTTAAATATATCATTAGAGAGCTGGGCGATTCCAATTATAATTGCATCTAAATCATTATCATTGTCAATATCTCCAAGTGCTGTTGAGGATAAATAAACTGTTTCCAATATATCCACTAGACCAAAGTTGTTCATGCCTTGATTTTCATAAATATGAGCTGCAAAAGTTTGTCCCGCTACCGACCCACTTACAAGGACATCCATATCATTATCGTTGTCAAAATCAGCAAAGTCAACAGTACCAACAGCTGTTTGTATAAAAGGTGTTCCAACGAGAAGATTAAATGCACCCGTACCGTCATTTAAATAAAGTTGACAAATAGTTTCAAAAGCTTCATTTTCTCCGTTTATAAGTACATCGATATCACCATCGTTATCAGAGTCATCTATAGCAATGGCAGCATTGCTAACATTTTCAAAAGGGGTATTGCTTACCAAAGTAAAATTACCCGCCCCATCATTTTCATACAGTGTTGTCTTTTTTTGATTATTGTTGTTTTTTCCTGCTAGAATAAGATCTAGATCATTGTCATTATCCATGTCAAAAAAAGCAGAAGCAGAACCTCCCTCAGAGATAAAAGGAGTGGATGTTACCTCAGAGAATTCTCCTGTACCATCATTTTGGTAAAGTTTTGAAAATATCAAATTGTTGTTGTTATAGCCAGTCATAAATAAATCGTGATCTCCATCATTATCTATATCCGCAAATTCAATATTACCCCCAATAGATGGTTCAAAAGGTTGGGTGGTATCTGGCGTGAAATTACCGCTTCCGTCATTTAAGTAAAAATGAGCATAATAGTTTGGGCTTCCGTCTCTTCCAGTAATCAACAAATCTTGGTCAGCATCTCCATCAACATCTGCAAAAGCTATTTTTCCTCCTTCAGACCAATTAGAAAGTCCAGTTTCAATTACTTCAGTAAAATTTCCCATACCGTCATTAGTATATAATGTAGTTTTACGATTAGTTAATTGAGCATCGGCACCTGTGATTATCAAATCAAGGTCACCATCATTGTCGATATCAGACATGGCACAAGAGCCTTGTCTGGAATCATATAAATTAGTTGTTGTATCTTCCTGGAGATTTATATTTTGCGCAATGCTTACCACAGATAGAGCAGTAAGTACAAGTTGTAAATAAATTTTTTTCATTTGGATGTAATTTGTGTTTGCAATCCCAATATTTAAAAAGTTTCGAAGCGTATTTGCAGCTTAATTTAAAGAAGTCAAATCTACCTCATTTTTTTTTGTCTTAAAATAATAATATTCACGCCTACAGGTGTTTTATTGAAGATTTTACCATTCTAAGAATCTAACATCCAAACTCTATTTAGAAACTATAGCCTTTATAGTAATTGTTATTTTTGCTATCTCACAAGCACGTTTAATAGACCTTAAGTAGGGTAGGAGGTTTGGATCTGTCTGCACAGAGTTACTAAAAAAGACAATTTCACTTATATCCTTGGTAGCTATTTGAGATGCCATTACACCCGCATGGCTTTCTACTTCTGTCTGGTTAAGCAGGTGATCATAATAGTTTATTTGCTGATGCGCCTCTACAAGGCCATACTTTCCTGAGAGAATTACAAACTTGGCGTTTTGGCTCTTTGCTAATTCAAATACTTTAGAAATTCTCTCACTGTCATACAATTGTATAGCCGGCAGTGCTTTTTTAGAGAAGTTTTTTTGAGCTGAACAATACGTGAGGTAGACAAGCATACTTTGTTATTTTTTCCAAGTTCCACCATATCTGTAGGTGGGATCATCCTTTTTAATGACTATCAAACATTCTTTACAAACAAACACCCAATCTTTTTGGCCATTGTATTGTGCTCTATACATGGTAGGAAAGTCTTTGTTGCATTGGTAACAGTATTTAATTCTCTCTTTCATATGGCTACTTTATCTAGCCAAAAGTTTAGCAGACACTTTATAGCTTGCTGTATAGCTCATACTAGGTGTAGCCGTTTTAAAGGTTAAAAACGCTTTTTTATACCATTTAGCGTCTGTGGTTTTTCTTTTAAATTCTTCATGGGTGCAAACTCCATGGGCCTTGCCATCAAGCCATGACGTTATGGTGAAAATTCCTATCCCAAAATGTTCAACGCGTTGTAAAATGGTTTGAAAATCTGTTTCAGAAAAAAAATGAATATCCTCTTGGGTATCTTCATGCGCTATCTTTTTCAAATCTGTAAAAACGTGTTCTTCTAAAAATGCTGCTTTCTCCATAGTTGTGCTATTGTGTTTGTGTATTAGTTTATGTCCAACATATACTAGTTTATGAGTATTGTGGATAGGTTTGCTAATTGTTTATAATACTTTTAATACCTCTTGGGGTGGTCTTCCTATTACTGCTTTGCCGTTTTTTATAGCGATAGGTCGCTCAATGAGTTTTGGGTTGTTAACCATAGCAGTGATAAGCTGAACTTCTGTGAGTGTTTTGCTCTTGTAGTTTTCTTTCCAGATAGTCTCATTTTTTCTGACAAGGTCTATGGCAGAAACTCCTAATTGTTGAAGTATTTTTTTTAAAGCATCTTCACTAAGGGGATCTTTTAAGTACAATACAATCTCAACAGGCTCATTTGCCTGCTGTAATACTTGTAATGCTTGTCTTGATTTGCTGCAACGTGGGTTATGATATAGCGTAGTCATGGTTTTGTTTTATTTTAAACGTTGCATATCTTCTCTGTAGTCATACTGCAAATCTTCATGCAAGGCTTCAATTTTCTTATCAATAAGCTGTATTTGCCTATCATATAAGTTGTGTAGTGTTATGTTTCTTGTAATTGAGGGCTTAAAAGTGATAAGGCGCTCACAAAAATGAAGTAAAATAGCAACCTCTGTTTCTTTATCATTTGAATACCGAATGTATTTTTTTACATTTTTTAATATTTTACGCACACTTTTTTTAAGGTAGTAAAAGTTGGTATTTGTAATGCTGTTAAACTCATCATCAATGGTTTCTTTGATATGTGTGATGTACCCTTGCTCATCATCTGCCTCAAATAATAAATAGGTAAGTAGCTCTTTGTTTTCTTTTTTAAAACGTCCCAAACGCAAACACAGCTCCTCTATATCTTGAGGAGAACGAAGTTTTAATTCTTTTTTTATTTGTGCTAAGCTGGCGGCTTTCAATAGATGTGTTTTAAACAAATATATAACAAGCCAAGGAGTTATACAGAAATACTATTTTAAAAAAAGAAATTATTTTTTTGTTTTTCTAACCATGCATGGTTTGCTGCTTGCCATAGTTTTTTATGATCTCTCCTTCAAAATCTATGAGGTCTTGCCATCTTTTCTCCACATCAATTCCTTGACCATATTTTCTAGCAAACCCCAAAAAAGTGGTGTAGTGGCCAGCCTCGCTTATCATGAGTTCTCTATAAAATGCAGAGAGCTTTTCATCCTTGATACGCTCGCTTAGAAGTTTAAACCGCTCACAGCTGCGAGCCTCAATCATTGCAGAGAATAGAAGCCTATCTACCATGGCCTGTTGCCTGCTGCCTCCATTACAGGTAAATTGAAATAATTGATTGACATAATGGTCTTTACGCTCACGTCCTAGTTTGTACCCTCTTTCTTTAATGATGTTATGTACCATCTCAAAATGTTCTAATTCTTCTTGGGCTAGTTTTAATAAATCTGTAACTAAATCTTCCAGATGGCTGTTTAGCGTGATAATGGTTATGGCGTTGGTAGCAGCCTTTTGCTCGCACCAAGCATGATCTGTTAGTATTTCTTCAAGATTGCTCTCTGCGATAGTTACCCATCTTGGATCTGTAGCAAGTTTAAGATTAAGCATAGTATATATTATTATTATTTTAAATTTCGTAATCCTTCATACACCACAATGCTTACGGCATTTGCCAAATTCAAGCTTCTTATGTGCTCGCTGTATAAAGGTATTTTGTATAGTTGTGTTGGGTAGTTTTTTAAAATTTCTGAAGAAAGCCCAACAGATTCTTTCCCGAAGATTAAAAACAAATCATCCTCAAAGGGGATTTCTAAATAATTTTTTGGAGCATTACTAGATAAAAAAGCCATTTTTTTTGTGCCGTGCTGCTCAAAAAAATCTTCTACACTCTCATATATAGTGCATTTTATGTGTTTCCAGTAGTCTAGCCCTGCACGTTTTAACCTGCTGTCACTAAGCTCAAAACCAAAGGGTTTTACTAGATGTAGATGCGATGCAGTACCAAGGCTAATTCTGCCAATGTTTCCTGTGTTGTTTGGTATTTCTGGTTCTATAAGAACGATGTTATAAGGCATATAGCTGTATACTTATTTTGCTTTTTTTACTTTCTTGAGTACCAAAAAGTTTTGCGGGTTAATACCTAGTCCTGTGATTTTCTTTGACACAAACCGAACAGCAATATCATAGTACAAGGGCACGATGGGCGCCTGAGAAATAATAATACTATCCATTTGTGTGTATAAGAGCTTACGCTTGCTGATTTGCGAAATTTTCTGAGCCTCCACATACAGGCTATCAAAAACTTCATTTTTAAAATGTGTGTAATTAGGGCCGTTGGGAGTAAAGTTAGGGCTGTAAAATAATGACAAATAGTTTTCTGCATCTGGATAGTCTGCTACCCAACTGGCTCTAAATATATCAAGCTCGCCGCTGCTTTTAAGTTGCCTTAATGTAGCAGGGGGCATCACATCTATTTTAATTGAGATTCCTAGCTTTTCTAATTCTCGTTGTATGTATTCACAAAGATCAAGGTATTGGCTGTTGGTGCCAATAGTAACCTGAATACTAGTGGCTCCTGTTGTTTGTTTGTAGGTATTAATAAGCGCTCTTGCTTTTTCTGGATTATAGCTATATCCCTGGATTGAATCAAACCCAGCTAATCCCTTGGGTATAAAACCATGCGTAGCGGCAATACCCATACCGTTGCGTAAATAGGTTACCATTTTTTTTCTATCAAAGCCATAATTAATAGCCTGCCGAATAAGGGGAGAGGCTATCTCCTTCGTTGTAGAGCCCATGAAAAACCCAAGATACTCTGTGTTTAAATACGGTGTGGTGATGAGCTGTACTCTGTCTTTGTATTTGGGTTGTAATGTTCCTTTGGTGGTAATAATCTCATCTTTATAAGAGTTGTCCAGCCCAGTCATAAAATCAATGTTTCCTTGGGCAAACTGTAAAAATTCACTCTGTTTGTCTGGAAGAAATGTAATGGCCACTGCCTCAAGATATGGAAGCCTGTTGCCCTGCGTATCTTTCTCAAAATACATAGGGTTTTTCCGTAACACAAGTTTTACGTTTTCTTCCCAGAATTTAAACCTAAAAGGGCCGGTACCCACAGGGTTGCTTCTAAAATCATTTCCATAATAGGCAATCGCTTCTTTTGGCACAACAGAGCAATACCGCATAGATAGAAGCCCTAGAAAGGCAGGAAAGGGTTTGTTGAGTTGTATAACCAAGGTAGAGTCGTTGGCTGCGTGATATCTTTGTACAGCATTAAACACCCAGCTCCCGGGAGAGGCTAACTCTGGTGATAACAGCCTGTCAAAACTGTATACAAAATCTTGTGCAACAACACTTCTTGTGCTATCTTTTTTAAAGACTTTGTTTTTATGAAAATAGACATCATCTCGCAGGGTAAAAGTATAGGTGGATGTACTATCGTTGATACGCCAAGACTTTGCTATATCTGGCTGAATGTTTAATTGATCGTCTAGTTGTACCAGGCCATTAAACAATTGGTTACTTGGCCAAATGGTTTGAGGGTTTCTAGCAAAGGCAGGGTCTAGGGTGGCTATATTGCTGTGTTCGTTGTACTTAAAGACCAAGTGTTCTCTGTCTTGTTTTTGTGAAGAATTACACCCTTGAAGTACAATAAGCACAAATACTCCCAAATTAATTTTTAGAAAGAGGGCCCATTTTTGAGAATTCATAGCACGTGTCATTTTAGTATCTTATTACAAAGGTATTATATTCTGTGAATGCTGTTGCTATTATGTTAGTATCTTATTTAGGAATAAATCCCTTTATTTGGAATAATTCCATATTTTTGTATCATGGAATATTTGCAAACAGGAAAAATAAAAAAACAAGCACCAAATCATAAGGCTAGTGTTTCTACCCAAACCGGATTTCCGAGTCCTGCAACCCATTATTTGGAGCCTTCTATAGACCTTAATAAAGAGCTTATACGGCATAAAGACGCCACTTTTTATGTGCGCGTATCTGGTGATGGGTGGGCTGAGTTTTCAATGCTAGATAGAGATGTCTTAATTATAGATAGAGCGCTCACCCCTAAGGCAGGAAATTTAGTTTTAATAGTACAACAGGGAGTCTTTAAAGTAATACATTTTCCTGTAAACAATCGCAGTTCTTCTTTTATTGTCTGGGGTACTATTACATATATAATACACTACACTTTATGATTGCGATGGTAGATTGCAATAGCTTTTACGCTTCTTGTGAGCAAGTGTTTCGTCCAGATTTGTGGGGGAAACCTGTGGTGGTTCTCAGTAATAATGACGGTTGTATTATTGCCGCAAACAAAGAGGCAAAAGCAATGACCCATATCGCTATGTTTGAGCCTATGTTTAAAATTAAAGATCAGCTTATTAAAAATAAGGTTACTTTTTTTTCTTCTAACTATACTCTTTACGGAGAAATGTCTCAGCGGGTTATGAATATTTTAGAAACCTTTTCTCCCAATGTAGAGGTGTATAGCATTGATGAGGCTTTTATAGATGTAGCTGGAATAGCACATATTTCTTTAAAGCAGTATGCAACCCTTATAAAAGACACCATAGTTACCCATACAGGAGTGCCTGTGGGTGTAGGTATAGCACCAACTAAAGTATTGGCTAAATTGGCAAATAAAATTTCAAAAAAGGTAGAAAAGTTTGATTACGTGTGTGTTATTGATACAGATGAAAAACGAATTAAAGCACTTAAATGGGCACAGACCAAAGATATTTGGGGTTTGGGTAAAAAACACCAGGCGCGCCTTAAAAACATAGGAGTATTTACAGCCTATGAGTTTACGCAACTCCCTTTGGCATGGGTGAGAAAAGAGATGACCGTGGTAGGAGAGCGTTTATGGAGAGAGCTCAGAGGGGAGTCTTGTATTGAGTTTCAGACCATGCCAAAGAGTAAAAAGGCAATTGGGACTTCCAAATCTTTCGGAAAGAAACTAGAAGATTTACCGCGTATAGAAGAGGCCTGCGCGTATTACATTAGTGAAGTAGCTGAAGTGTTACGAGCTCAAAAATCTTGTGCAACCTATATACAGGTTTTTGTAACTACAAATCGATATAGTGCTGCTGATAAACAGTACAGTAATAGTTGTACCATTACCATACCTGTACCTACGAACAACACTTTTATTTTAACACAATACGCACGCAAAGCATTAAAACGTATATACCGGACAGGCTACCGTTATAAAAAGGTTGGTGTTAATCTTACAGGATTGATACCTCAGCAGTATGTACAAGGTAACTTGTTTCAAAGTCCTGCCTTATATGATAAACGTTTAATGAATGTGATTGATGCACTAAACCATAAGTTTGGTAAGGCCACAGTAGGATCTGCACTGGTGGGTACTAGAGTAGCGCAGTGGGAGCTTGTCAAAAAAGACCGTAGCAACCGCTACACCACGCAATGGGGAGAGTTGTTGGAATTAAAAAACAAATAAATAAGTTTGTGTCTGCCACCATGTCAGTCTTTTTTGGGTGGCACAATCATTGACTTATGGATAATGTCTTTAGGAATATTTTCCTTTAGATAATTAAACTGAATTTTAAAATACATATTTATAAGTTATGAGTAAAATAATTGGAATAGACTTAGGGACAACCAACTCTTGCGTATCTGTAATGGAAGGTAGCGAACCAACGGTAATCCCAAACGCTGAAGGAAAAAGAACAACACCATCTGTAATTGCATTTGTAGAAGGTGGTGAAATTAAAGTAGGAGATCCTGCCAAAAGACAGGCAGTAACAAACCCTACTAAAACCATATCTTCTATAAAACGTTTTATGGGAAATAAGTACAGTGAATCTTCTCTTGAAGCTAAGCGTGCTGCATTTACTGTAAAAAAAGGAGATAACGATACACCGCGTGTTGATATTGATGGTCGTTTGTACACACCGCAAGAATTAAGCGCAATGGTATTGCAGAAAATGAAAAAAACAGCTGAAGATTACTTAGGCCAAGATGTAACACGTGCTGTAATTACGGTACCTGCTTACTTTAATGATAGCCAACGTCAAGCCACTAAAGAAGCTGGTGAGATTGCTGGATTAAAAGTAGAACGTATTATTAATGAGCCAACAGCGGCTGCATTAGCATATGGTCTTGATAAGAAAAGTACAGACCAAAAAATTGTAGTATTTGATTTTGGTGGTGGTACTCATGATGTATCTATCCTTGAATTAGGAGATGGTGTATTTGAGGTATTAGCAACAGATGGTGACACGCACCTTGGTGGTGATGATGTTGATCAAAAAATCATTAGCTGGTTGGCAGACGAGTTTCAATCAGAAAATGACATGGATCTTCGTAAAGACCCAATGGCATTACAACGTTTAAAGGAAGCTGCAGAGAAAGCGAAGATTGAATTATCTTCTTCTGCACAAACAGAAATAAACCTGCCTTACGTAACAGCAACAGCTAGTGGGCCAAAGCACTTGGTTAAAACACTAACCCTTGCTAAGTTTGAGCAGTTAATTGATGATTTAGTAAAAAGAACTATTGAGCCTTGCCAAACAGCTATGAAAGCAGCTGGACTAAGCAACAGTGATATTGATGAGGTAATTTTAGTAGGAGGATCAACACGTATTCCTGCCGTACAACAAGCAGTAGAAAAGTTCTTTGGTAAAGCGCCAAACAAAGGAGTAAATCCAGATGAGGTTGTAGCCGTAGGTGCTGCTATTCAAGGTGGAGTGTTAACAGGAGATGTAAAAGATGTTTTACTTTTAGATGTAACACCACTTTCTCTAGGTATTGAAACCATGGGAAGTGTAATGACAAAGCTTATTGAGGCAAACACAACGATTCCTACAAAGAAGAGTCAAGTATTCTCAACAGCGGCAGACAATCAGCCATCAGTAGAGATTCATGTGCTTCAAGGAGAGCGCCCAATGGCAAATGACAACAAGACAATTGGTCGTTTTCATTTAAGTGATATTCCACCAGCACAGCGTGGAGTTCCTCAAATTGAAGTAACCTTTGATATTGATGCCAATGGTATTATCAAGGTAAGTGCTGAAGATAAAGCAACCAACAAAAAGCAAGATATTAGAATCGAAGCTTCTTCAGGACTTACAGAAGAGGAAATCCAAAAGATGAAGCAAGAGGCTGAAGCCAATGCAGATGCAGATAAGATTGCTAAAGAAACGGCAGACAAAATCAATGAAGCAGATGGTATGATCTTCCAGACAGAAAAGCAATTAACAGAGTTTGGAGAAAAATTATCTGACGATAAGAAAAAGCCAATTCAAGATGCTTTAGAAGATCTTAAGAAAGCCTACGAAAGCAAAGACCTTGAAACAATCCAGCCAGCGCTAGATAAAATCAATGAAGCTTGGAAAGTAGCTAGCGAAGAAATGTACAAAGCACAAGCAGATGGTCAAGCAGGCGAGGAGCCAGCTGCAGATCAGCCAGCAGGTGACCAAAGTGCAGATGTTGAAGATGTAGATTTTGAGGAAGTAAAATAATACAACTCAATCTAGTATATATAAATCCCGCAACGATACTTCGTTGCGGGATTTTTTTGTGGTTATATATTTAATTAAAAATTTGAAGTTTTAATTAGTAGCAATATCTACTATAGATGGTCCATGAACTTCATGGATTCCATCAAAAACCAAGGAGGTAAGGTTAGGACCAAAAAGAGCTGTTGCTTTACGTGTTTCTTCTTTTTTTCTGGTTTGGGTGATATATTGATCTTTATCTCCATATAGATAGGTTGTTTGCGTGGTGCTATCTAGATGATTAAAATCTTCTGGGGTTAATTCTTTAGGGATTCCACCACTGTGCAGAATAAGTTTTTGGCAGGATATTTTTCTGGAGGCCAACCAACGGGTTGCTATAGAGACTCCCTGTGAGTAGCCTAAAACAATAAGATTTAGGTTTGGATCTATATTTTCTTGAGCAACTACTTGGTCAATATACCTTAATACATTGCTAGTTTCTAATACAGTATCTTCTTTGGTAAGCCAGCAGGCGCCCACGTGTTTAAAGTCCTCTCCTAAATAAAACTTTGAAGGCGCTTGTGGGCAAATGATATAATTTTCTGTAGGATCTAGTATTTCAAAATGACGCAAAAAGTAACGACTCAAAAAGCCCAGGCCATGAAATACAAGCCATACATTTTTAGTTGTATCGCTATAGGAGTTAAGCGTTTGGTATGTGTTGGTTGTTTTGTAAGAAACTTGTTTTTCTAATCCCATTATGTAAAGTCTGTTTTGTAACTTTACAAATGTAAGACAAGCATATGAAACTATCTAAAGACGAAATTTTAGCAAGCTGTGCACAGATGTGTAAAAACACATTAATGGAAACCTTGAATATTGAGTTTGTAGATGTTACTCAAGACACCGTCACAGCAAGAATGCCAGTTAATTCTAGAGTACATCAACCAGATGGAGTATTGCATGGAGGCGCCTCTGTTGCACTGGCAGAGAGTGTTGGTAGTGCAGGCGCTTATATTTTTCTGCAAGATAAAAATGTAAGTATTCGTGGTATTGAAATTTCAGCAAATCATGTTAAAAGTATTCGAGATGGTTTTGTATACGCTCATGCAACTATATTGCACAAAGGAAGAACTACCCAACTTTGGCAAATTAGGATTGAAAACCAGGACAAAGAATTAATCTCATTAGTAAAATTAACGACCTTAACCCTGGTTAAGTAAGTAATGGATTTTAAGGCCCTACTTCAAAAAATAAATACACACTGGGAGCAACAGCTTCCATTTGTAATCTACGCTGCCCCTGAGCATACCAAAGTAAATGTGCTGTTACAGCAAGATGCTACCTACTATAGTGCCAAAGGTTTTACCAATACCGGCTTTGTTTTTGCACCTTTTGATGATAAAAAGGCTTCCTTTTGTATCCCTGAGGTATTTTCAGAAAAAATAACTCTAGAGGTATCTATGCCTAGTGTTTTAAATACAGATACTCCCTTTTGTCAAGAACTTAGCTCAGACAAAGAAAAACACCTTATATATGTGTCTGAAATTTTAGACAACATAAAAAACAAAACTGTTGAAAAAGTAGTAGCCACTAGAAAAAAAGAAATTCCTTTAACTGGTTTTGATTTAAGTGAATTAATAAGGCGTATTATCTCAATGGATACTTCGGCCTTTAGATATGTTTGGTATCACCCAAAGACAGGTATTTGGTGTGGCGCTTCTCCAGAGGTTTTACTGATGAGTGAAGGCGCTAATTTTTCAACAATGGCTTTGGCTGGAACACAAAAAGTAACTGGTGATACCAATCCTAATTGGGGATCAAAAGAAACCTTTGAACAACAATTAGTAACCAAGGCAATCACCACAAATCTTAAAAAAATCACTACCAAATTAGAGGTATCTTCTCCAAAGACTCATAAAGCAGGATCTTTATACCACATAAAAACGCAGATCAAGGGAGCCTTTGATAAAAAAGAAACCTCCCTAGCTCAAATAACCTCTGTATTACACCCAACACCTGCTGTTTGTGGAACGCCAAGGGATGCTGCATTTGCTATCATACAAGAACTTGAAGGTTATAATCGTGAGTTTTACACAGGTTTTTTAGGTCCTTTAGATCTTCAAAATAATACTGCCCAATTGTATGTTAACCTGCGATGTATGAAGATAAGCCCCGCAATGGCAATGCTATATGTAGGTGGCGGTATTACCCTAGATTCTATGCCACAGGATGAGTGGCAGGAAACTAAAAATAAAATGGCCACAATGCTATCAGTACTTGGCTCAATGTTGCCATAATTATATTGGTATCACTATCTTTGCTTAGATGCAATTTTCTAGTAAAACACTCTCTCAAACCGTAACAAAACTCTGCTTAGACAAAGGTATTGATCATATTGTTATTTCTCCTGGATCTAGAAATGCAGCCCTTACCATAGGATTTACAGGTAACGAGTCTTTCACAAATTTTTCGATTGTAGATGAGCGTTGTGCCGCATTTTTTGCATTAGGGCTAGCACAGCAATTACAGCGTCCTGTTGCACTAGTGTGTACCTCTGGCTCTGCATTACTTAATTATTATCCAGCCATTGCAGAGGCGTATTACAGTGATGTGCCTTTAGTAATACTCTCTGCAGATCGTCCTGCTCATTTACTTGAAATTGGAGACGGCCAGACCATTAAACAAAAAAATGTATTTGCCAATCATATATTATTTAACGGCGCTTGTAAAGAGGGAGATACACACCAAAGTTATAATGAAGACCAAATACATACTGCACTATCTGTAGCCATTAATCAAAGTGGCCCTGTACATATTAATTTGCCTTTTTCTGAGCCTTTATACAAGACTGTAAAAACCCCTAGCGTTTTTCCTGAGTGCCAAGCAATTGTTGAGATTCAAGAAACTGCAAGCCCCGCACTTATTTCTGAAATTGCAAGCCATTGGAATGCATCTTCAAAAAAAATGATTTTAACGGGTGTGTTGGCTCCAAATAGCCTGGAAGTTGAGGTAATTAGTCAATTAGCAGAAAACCCTAGTGTAGTTGTGTTAACAGAGACCACCTCTAATGTGCATCACTCTAACTTTTTTCCCGCTATAGATCAATTAATAGCTCCTTTGGATGATAGTGATTTTAAAGCGCTACAGCCCGAGGTTTTAATCACTTTTGGTGGTATGGTGGTGTCAAAAAAGATAAAGAAACTTTTAAGGGATTACCCTCCAAAGGTTCATTATCATATAGATTCAAAAAAAGCATTTGACACTTATTTTTGTTTGACAAAGCATGTGCCTTGTTCTCCAAATCACTTTTTTAGAGAATTTTTATCCCATACCCAAAAAACCATTAGTACCTACCAACAAGATTGGTTAAGAGTTAAAAACCAAAGATTACAAAAACACGATTTGTATCTTAAGGAGATTCCATTTTCAGACTTTTTGGTTTTCTCTCAACTCTTTAAAACGCTACCCGATAACATTCAATTGCAATTAAGTAATAGTTCAACCATACGCTACGGGCAATTATTTGAAATGAACCCCTCACATGCTGTTTTTTGTAATAGAGGAACAAGCGGTATAGATGGCAGCACATCTACAGCTATTGGTGCGGCACATGTGTGTGAAACACCAACGGTTTTTATAACTGGTGATTTGAGTTTCTTTTATGATAGCAATGCACTTTGGAACCAATATATTGCTAGTGATTTTAAAATTATTATCATAAACAATAGTGGTGGAGGTATCTTCAGGATTCTGCCAGACGCAAAAGGGGTTCCCTCTTTTAGTACGTTTTTTGAAACCAAGCATCAACTTACTGCCAAGCAGCTGAGTGAAATGCATGGTTTTGGCTACCAAAGCGCCAATGATATGCCTTCTTTAATGGCGCAACTTGCAAGCTTTTTTGGAAATTCTGACACACCTCAAATTTTAGAAATTTTTACTCCCTCAGAGATTAATGACGATGTACTGTTATCTTATTTTGACTATATAAAATAACTTTTTGATTTGTCTTTTTTGGCTAATTAGCAGCTTGTTTATTAGAGTTTTTATTATTTTTTTGATGGATGAAAAGTGTACCTTTGCGCTATGATACGATTAGGAGAATACAATACATTAGAAATTTTAAGGGAGACAGATCCCGGCTTGTATTTAGGTGATACCCAAGAAAACGTAGTTTTACTACCACACAGATACAAACCAGAGAATTTCAATATTGGTGATATGCTAGAGGTGTTTGTATACCTTGATTATGAAGAGCGCCCAGTTGCAACAACCTTAACTCCTCATGTACTTCTTAATGACTTTGGATACCTTCATTGTAGTGATGTAAATGAGTTTGGAGCCTTTATGGACTGGGGTGTCCAGAAACAACTATTTGTTCCCTTTAAAGAACAAGCAAGACCTATGAAGGTGGGTAACTGGTATATCGTTTATTTGTCAATGGATGAGCAAACCAACAGGCTGGTGGGTTCTAGTAAAACAAATAAATATTTAAACAACGATACTGTAACGCTAGAAAAATTTGATGAGATTGCCATTATGGTAACTCATATTACAGACCTTGGTGCCAATGTTATTGTTAATGGTAAACACAAGGGCCTTATCTTTATTAATGATATTTTCGAAGACATTCGTACTGGAGATACCATGAAAGCTTTTGTGAAAAGCGTGCGAGAAGACAATAAAATAGATGTCGTATTACAATCTCCAGGATATAGAAGTATAGAGCCTAACGCCAATTTTATATTAGAGGAATTAAAGGCAGCTGGAGGGTTTATGCCACTTCATGATAAGTCTGACCCACAGGCCATTAAAAATGAGTTAGGGATGAGTAAAAAGAGTTTTAAAAAAGCCATTGGCACACTCTATAAAGACAAGCAAATAGCAATTAAGCCTGACGGGATAGAGTTGATAGATTAAATGGTATAACTACCGTTAATTATCATAATAAACACCTCTGTTTACTCTAAAAGGGTTTGCTCTGTAATAGGGCCTTTGGTATCTGTTTTGTAAAAATGGCATTCCTTGTTCTTTATACACATCATTGCGCACCCTGGTTTGATTATCACCAAATTCAAAACTTGTATTTCCGCCGTTACCTTGTATAGAAATACCAAATTGTTTTTCTTGTAGCTTAGTGGTGTTAAACTGGTCGTTATTATATGCCACGGTATTACTAGCCATTGCCATAGCAATATCTACAGATTGCCAGTAATTACTTGTGCTTATTGCATTTGTATTTAACGTGTTTTGATAACTAGGAGCCTCACCAAGTGTAAAGGAGGTATTAATTTTATCTGGCATTTCGTCTATAACAGATTTAATACTGGGTGGAATTATCAGGGAATTGGCATTGATAGTATAATACCTTGTTTCAAAATCATTTTGTGAAAAGGACATACTAATACTAAAAAGTATAGCGATGATTGTAAATAGGTTTTTCATAATTTGAAATTAAAGCATATTGGTTCACCTTGCTAATTGTTATATTTGAGCTAAAATACAAATCACTTATGATACCCAACTGGAAAACCGTAAAAGAATACTCAGATATTACCTATAAAAAGTCTAACAATGTTGCTCGTATTGCATTTAATAGGCCAGAGGTTAGAAATGCTTTTAGACCAAAAACCACTTCTGAATTACTTGACGCGCTACATGATGCCCAGGAAGATACTAGCATTGGCGTGGTTTTGTTATCAGCAGAGGGACCCTCAAGTAAAGACGGGGTTTGGAGCTTTTGTAGTGGTGGAGACCAAAAGGCTAGGGGTGAAAAGGGCTATGTTGGAGATGATGGATACCATAGGCTAAATATTCTGGATGCTCAGCGTATGATTCGTTTCATGCCTAAAGCTGTTATTTGCGTTGTCCCGGGCTGGGCTGTTGGTGGAGGTCACTCCCTCCACGTTGTGTGTGACATGACCTTGGCAAGTAAAGAACATGCTATTTTTAAACAAACAGATGCAGATGTAACTAGTTTTGATGGGGGCTATGGTAGCGCGTATCTAGCCAAAATGGTGGGTCAAAAAAGAGCAAGAGAAATTTTCTTTTTAGGAAGAAACTATACTGCGCAAGAGGCCTTTGAAATGGGGATGGTAAACGCTGTGGTACCTCATAATTTATTAGAACAAACCGCCTTTGATTGGGCTCAAGAAGTTTTAGGTAAGTCTCCAACGTCTATTAAAATGTTGAAGTTTGCCATGAATTTAACAGATGATGGTATGGTTGGCCAGCAAGTATTTGCTGGAGAAGCAACACGTCTGGCTTACATGACAGATGAGGCTAAAGAAGGAAGAGACGCTTTTTTAGAAAAACGAGCACCAAACTTTGAGAAGAAATGGCTACCTTAATTTTTTATTGTTAAAATAAGTAGAAAATAAATAACTTTTACCTGATGTAATTCCATGGAGTTTATAAGACAGCATATTGAGGAGTTCTCTATAATTTCAGACTCAGATTGGGAATATTTTTCTTCCAAACTTGTACATAGAATTTTTAAAAAACACACTGTTTTCTTAAAATATGGAGCGGTAGAAAATCATATCTCATTTATTGACAAGGGAGTAGTTAGACTCTACATACCTAAAGAGCTTAAGGAAAAAGAAGTGACTTTTGGTTTTAGTTTTAAAAACCAATTTATAAGCGCCTATGACTCCTTTTTAACTAGAAGGGCATCATTGTATGAGCTGGAAACACTATCAGATACTCAGATGTATAGCATTTCATATACAGACCTGCAAGATGTATATCAACACACGCAGTTTGGTAATTTAATAGGGAGGTTAACAGCAGAGCGTTTATTTTTAATAAAATCTAAAAGAGAACAATCCTTACTAAATTTAACAGCCCAGCAGCACTATGTTTCTTTATTTGAAGAGCGTCCAGAGCTACTAAGTGTTATTCCTTTAAAGTATATAAGCTCTTACATTGGTGTAACTCCTCAAGCACTGAGCCGAATTAGAAAACGTATTTATTGATTTAGGTTCATTGTTTACTGCTGCTACTACCTTTATTTTTGTAGTATACTTATTCTTATGATCATACTATTGTTTATTATCGTGCTTTGGTACGGCGGGCTTTTTTTTCAAACGTTTTTTCTTCACAGATATGCTGCCCATCAAACCTATACCATGTCTAAAACCGTTGAGCGTATCACCTTTATTTTAACATGGGTTTTTCAAGGTTCAAATTATTTGAGTGCTTATGGATATGGGGTAATGCACAGGATGCACCACGCATACGCAGATACTGAGAAAGATCCTCACTCTCCTAAATATGATTTAAATATATTTTCCATGATGTGGAAAACTAAAAATATTTATTATAAAATTAATAAACAGCAAATAGCAGTGGAGCCTAAGTTTACTAAAAACGTTCCGCAGTGGAAACGTTTTGATGATTTTGCTAGTTCTTGGGTTTCTAGGTTGGCCTGGAGTATTGCTTATTTCACTTTCTTTTTTGTGTACACAACTTCTCTTTGGCAATGGTTGTTATTTCCAGTTGTTTTGTTAATGGCTCCCATACATGGTGTAATCATAAACTGGTATGGACATATTTTTGGATACGTGAATTTTAAGTCTAAGGATACTTCTAAAAACCTTTTCAAATTTGATTTTTTAATGATGGGTGAGGGGTATCATAACAACCATCACAAACACAGTAGTAACCCTAACTTTGGGGGTGTGCGCTGGCATGAGATTGATGTTACTTATAAAATCATGCAGCTATTAAACTTTGCTGGTGTGATACACCTAAAACCCATCCCTTTGGTGCTAAAGAGAGAGGTGTAGTTTTACTTTATACTTTTTGAAGTTTTTTGCATCAATTTATCTCACTTAGGTATGGTGAAGAAAAATGTAGTACCCACTCCTTTTTCAGACTCTACCCATATCTTACCACCACCAGAGGTAATTACTTTTTTAATAATAAAGAGTCCTATACCGCTAGAGTCTGTTCGGTTGTTTAGTTTTTTAAAGGCTTCAAACACTAAATCAAAATGCTCCTGTCCAATACCAATTCCATTGTCTTGAATTGAGAACTGGTAGAACCCGTTGTCTTCCTTCCAGTCTATATTGACGAAACTATTTTTTGTTTCATCCCTATATTTATATGCGTTTTCAATTAGATTTTGAAAGACTTGTCTTGCCTTTACTTCAGTTAAATTAATAACGGGTAAAGGTTTTACCACATTAAAATTAAATGCACTCTTTTTGTTTTTTGTTAAAAAACTAATAATAGAATCTACTACAGTTTGCAGCTGTAATTGTTCAGCTGCTACTTTTCTAGAAGTTCTAATCTCTGTGTATTGTAATGTACTGGAGATAAGCTTATCCATATCGTTAATAGCCTCTTCAACAGTATCTATATATCCTTTGCTTTCTTTGTCTAAAGTGTCTGTATTGTCTTCCAAAAGCCAATTAAGGCATGTTGAGATGGTCCTTAAAGGGGTTTTTAAATCATGTGATACTATATGGGCATAGTGAGAAAGCTCTTCATTTCTTACAGTTAAATCATTAATCAATGAATCTGCCTTTATATTTAACATTTTTAATTCTGTAATATCTAGGTGTATCCCAATAGATCCGATTATCTCTCCATTAATATTGGTGTTGGGTCCACCACTGATAAGCCAGTATTTTGTTTCTCCTGTTTTAGTTAGTATTTCCATCTCATACAGATCCTTGACACCTTCTTGTCTAGATATAACCTTTTGCTGCATATACTCCTGTTTTTTATCATCCAAGAGGATGTCTCTAGCTTTAAAACCAACAAGTTCTTCAGGACTATACCCACACATATTTGAAAAGGCATTATTTACATTTAATATAATTTCATTATTATCAACCTCCATAAGGCCCAAATTCATGTTTTCTATGATGCTTTTGTATTTTTTGCTTTCAAACTGTAAGGATTTGTCATAGTTTACAATTAAAGTTACATCTTTATAGGTCCAAAGATGCGCGGTAGGTTTGCCATCTTTAAAAATTGGATTATAGTCACGGGATAAAATTCTACCATCTTTTAACTCTAATATTTCATCAATAACTTTTTCACCATTATTTATAATTTCTTCAATTCTTCCAGAAAACTTTTTTTCATCAGCAAACATCGTTTTTAGCATATTACGTGCAGATTCACAATCTGCACCAATAATATTAGACATCTGACTTACAGGTATTTTAAACAAATCTAAAAATGCGTGACTTACTTGTTCTATATAGCCGTCTATTGATTCTATAGCCTTTGCATCTGAGGAGCTTTCAAATATAAGTTGCAATCTATTTCTAGTTATATCCAGCTCTATTTCTTTATTGGATTTTTCAAGTTCGACGATATTTTTTTTAAGTGTAACACTGATAAGAGAAGAGATTTGTGATAAAAATTCTAGGTGTGTTTTTTTGAAAAAGTTTTTATCTGGATGTTCTGCATCAATAATGGCAATTAACTCATTGTCCAACAAAATAGGCACCGTTATTTCTGAGAGTCTAATTTGATCATCAACAATGTAATCTTTGTGTTTACTTGTATTGTTGACAATGATTCCTTTTTTACTTTGGGCGACTTTGCCTACAATACCCTCTCCTAAATTTATTTGTAATGCATTTTTGATGTTGCTTTCACTATCTAACTTTTGATTTGTTGCAGCTACTTGAATTATCTTGTTTTCTATAATTGCATAGAACACACAGTCCTCAGTACCTAAATAATCTGCGATAATACCTACAATATTGTTTCCATTTTCAAAAACATTTGGGTTGTCTAAAAGGTTTTTTAAAATTAGACTTTCGGTGACTATTACTTTTTGTTGTTCTTTTAATTTTTGTTCTGTAAGATGTTCTTTTGTGATATCTCTAATGATGGTTTGATATGCGTAAGGTTCGTGTTTTGAGTTTTTTAAAACACTTGCTTTAATGTGTACATGTTTTAATTTCCTGTTTCTATTTATAAAATCAAACAAAAACTCATTTGAGTTGACACCTTTACCTAGGGTAGCGGTTGAAAAGTGTTTTTGTAATTTTTTTCTATATTTTGGTTTAAATTCTTTAATGTTTTTTGGAGCATTTTTTTTATCAAACCCCAATAATTTTAGGGCTTCTTTGTTTATTTTTAATATGTTCATATCAAAATCAAACACAATTAATGCATCCACTAAATTATCGATAAGGTTTTTTTGAAATTCTTCTTTTTGAATAATATCTTGAGTAAGACTTTGGTTACTATCGTAGAGTTCTCTGAGCCTATTTTCAATAATACCCTCAGCAATTTCTTTTGCTTTTCGCTCTCTTTGTAGCGCTCTTGTTAGAATTTCAATTTTTTTACTTAACACAATACAGGTAGGTTATAACAATACAAAATTAATAAGTGAGCCTAGATTGGCAAAATAAAGATTTAGAAAGGTCTTTGGCATTAATTTTTTAACTAATCCAATATCTCAATATGAAATTTAATGCTGCCATCGTTATTATAATTTTCTTCCATAGTTACTTTGCCTTTTACTTTGAAAAATTCTAAAGTTTCTCTCATAAGGCCAATTGCAAAATAGGTAAGGCCTCTAGAGGAAGTATATATTAACGTTAAGGTGTTTTCTGTTTTTTCTACAACAGAAAATGTAGGCAACTCAGCATCTTCATAGAGTTTTTTAACTTCGATATGAATATGACTTTCAATTCCTGCTATTAGATCTAGAGCATTTGAATATTTCTCAATAATGTAGGAATGTTTTCCTATAAGGTATGGAAATACAAACCTACCAAAGGCTTCTAATAAAACTTGAGGTGCAATGCCTGTTTTGTTTGATACGTAGGTTAAAAGCGTTACAAGTTCATCAAACTCATAACTGTTGAAGGCAGAATAGACACCTTCTGAAGCTAAGTCACACTCACCAAGCATTTCATCTACCATGTCTAGTCCATTAGATTTTTCTACAAAATCTAGAAAATTAGTAAAAATAAATCCTTTCATAATTAGTTTCTATAAGAGTTGTTCCAATAATCTGCAATTGTAATTAGATTGCTTTTATATGTTGAGAAATCAATGTGTTTTACATAGTATCCGCTAATCCCTAACATTTTACATGTTTTGTAGTCTTCAGTGTTTGAACTTGTAGTGTGCACAACAACTGGTATTTGTTTTAATTTATCATCCTTCTTAATAATTTCAAGGAATTCTATGCCATTCATTATTGGCATGTTTATATCAAGTATAATAAAACAAGGTAGGTTTTCTAGGCTCTGTGTTTTAGACAACAGCTCAATTGCTTCTAATCCATTTTCGGCAGTGCTAATGACTGCCTCAGGAATATGTTTGTTGTAGATTTTTTTAATACCCATCACAACAATTTTGTTGTCCTCAACAATTAAAATATTTAATTTTTCCATGAGCAAATAAACATTTAGTGTTCAACTTAATTCTAATTCTAATTTACAAAATAACAATTAATTTTTATTTATTATTCTTTAATAAATCTTAGCGTAGACTCAACACTTGTAGCCGTATTTTTTACAACAACAAAATAGATTCCAACAGTGTATCGTGAAACAGAGATTACTTCTTTATTTTTTTGAAGGGTACCTTCTTGTAATAATTGTCCAAAAGTAGTATAAACGCGGTATGATGAAATATCATTTGTATCTCCTATACTTAATGTAATTTCATTGTTTGCAGGATTTGGATATAAAGCAATAGTATTTAAAAAAGCATCAGCAGTAGAGAGTTCTTCACCAATGCTTATTTCTGTTATCTCACTACTGCTAAATTCACCTCCATCAATTATAACATCTGCGCTGTCTGTGGTTAAGGTGTAAAATCCTTCTCCAAATTCACAGCAAATACCGTCTCCGAAAGAATCAAAAATTTCAAACTCATAACAATTGTCTTGGACAACCCCAAAGGTTTCTATAAATGTTGTGTTATCATCTGATTGGTTATAACTGCCAGAATCTAAAACAGCACCTCCAATTTCTCTAAACTCCCAAGAAGTTTCTTCTGCATAATCATCAGTCAATAATTCTAAAGTTATTTGCTGAGTTAGATATTCATTGCCCCCAATGTCAAAGGATGTAGCTGCTTCATTGTTTTGAGTATTTTGGTCAATAACGCCATTAACAGAGATAAGTGATGCATTGAAAATATATGAGCCATCTGTCAAATCAATTGGGTCAAGTGTAAAGGTTTGCGTTTGGTTTTGACTTAAGGTACCATTAAAGTTGATTGTTTGTATATCACCATCATTAATTTGCCATGTCATTTCGGCTACTGTAATAGTATTAAATCCATAATTTGTAAGACTCACAGATGGCGTTATTGTCGTGTCACCACAGCTAGTTTCTGGAACATTTACAGAGACAGCTGCGTCCAAATCTAATACAACTACGTTATTGTCAATATAATTTTGAAAGAATAACCAAGCCTGTTCTCCAGCCTCAATGTCCATATTACCACTGCTACCTGGCCAATCATGGCCACCTCCTACAACTTTATAATACCAAACTTCATTTTCATTGACACCATTTATATATTTCTCACTCACTATAAAACTACCATCAGAGGTGTCGGTATTGGGCACAGACCCTTCTATTAGTGTAGTACAGCCGTTTTTTTCTACAAAATAATCAATGGTGTCTGCAATACTAGGGTAGGAGCCCCATCCATCATTATTATCTGGGTCTCCTGCAAGGGGAGTTACCCCATCTTGTGATCCATGAATTTCAAAAACTGGTATTGCGGGAGCAGCATCACAATCATCTAAAATATCTTGTAAAATCATTCCTGCTACAGGAGCAACAGCTTTAAAGGTATCATACCCCTGGCATGCAAGCATATAACACATCTCACCGCCGTTAGACATACCTGTTGCAAAAGTGTAATCTGGGTTTAACCCATTGCTTTGTTGCAGGTATTGCGCCAGTTGAGTTAGATAACTAACATCGTCTACTGTTTCATTTGGGTGAAATGCGTATCCTACATTCCAAAATCTATTTCCTCCACCGTCTACTGTACCCCTAGGGTAACAAACTGCAAAACCGTATTGGTCTGCAAAATCATTCATCTGCGAGTAGTTTCTGATACTATTTGCATCACCGGTATACCCATGCATCACAAAGACTAGTGGCATTTGCTGGTTTAAGTTTTCGGGCTCGTAATAAATATACTGTCTTGTAAGACCATCATGCTCAAAATCTGTATACTGGGCTTGGATCTTAAGGGTGAATAGTATGCTAAAAATCAATAAGATTAGGAACGTATATTTTTGTTTCATTTTTTATAATTAAGATATGATTTTACAATGTACTAATTAAATCTTTTGTACTGTTTTTAAGTGATGTTTGTTTTAAAGTACATCAAGGCCAAGAATTATACGCATCAACACTACTGTATTTGGTTTTAGTTGCACTAATTTTCTTAAACACAAGTGTACTTCTATACGCCCTTATGATGCCTTTTGTTTGTTTAGCGTGTTTGGTAAAGGGTTTTTCTCATACTTATTGTGTATAGCTATTATTGCCAATCCAAAAAGTACAGCAACTACAATCAAAATAGTACTTATTAAGCCACTCACGGCAAAGGACATTCTAATTAGTATGGTAGAGATAACAAAACCAGAGTTTCTTATAATTTTATGAAATTGATCTGTGTAGAAGAAGGATATTAATAGCAGCACGACATCCACTAAAATAAGTACCGTAAAAAATTGATCAAAAAATAAATTATTGATGCTTTCAAAAGAGGGTATTGTGCTAGTAGAAATAGAAAGCCCTGCAGACCAATCAATAAGAGTATACAATGCCATGGAAAAAAATAAAGGCACCAGAATTATTGCGATTAACTTTTTTCTCTTAACAAACCGTTGAATAACATTGTTTTCTCCAGTAGCTTTAATTGTTTTTAATCTCCCTTGTTTTTGAAATAAAAAGATTAAGTAAAATAAAATTAGCGATGCCAATAAATCATAGGTAAATTGTAAATCTCCCTTTATTTCAAACCAATTTGCAGAAAGCTCAAGGGTAGATAAATCTTTAAATAACTTACGAATAATTATAAGGGTAATTATCTCGTATTGTTTTGTTATATAGGTTGTGAAAGACTTTGGAAGGTAATATATAAGTAAATACACCTCATATATCAGAATAAAAGAAAAAGGAGTGTAGACAGCAGATATAGGGTTTGTAAGTAGTTCTGAGTTTAAAGGTTGCGCTAAAAAATCAAACTTTATCAAATAGATTATTACCAAATGAATAAAAAAACTAAACAGCGCTAGTTTAAGAATTAATTTTTCTGTCTTTGCTCTAGTTTCTTCAGAAAGAAACATATTAAAAGTGTAAGGTAAAATGTTTCTTTTGGTGTTCATCTAGAGTTGATTTTATAGCTTTTTATATAAATAAGGTTTGCTTTGAACCTCTAATTTAGTCAATAAAAACCTAATGAAAAACATTAGCATACTCTATATAACAATTTGCATATTAGATTGTTAATCTCTTACAATGCTGTAGTGATGTTTTTTTGCACATATAATATCATTAATTGCATTCCAAAGTGCAATCCTTTTTTCTAGTGATTGCTTGGCTATAGTTAAGGTTTCACTCCATTTTTGAGTATCTTCTTTACATAATTCTGAGATCATCTTTAGAGATAGGGGCCCATGCTGATCACCGTCTAATTCGATGTGACGCTCCAAATAATATTTTAATTTATTGTACGATTTATTTTCTGAATCAGCACTTTTTAAGATTTCTATAAACATATCTGGAATCACATCTTCTCTACCAAAGGTAAAGGCAGCGGCAACCATGTGTGTTTTTTTAGTTTCAATAACCGAAAATGTAAACTTTACAAAATCTAAGACTCTCTGGTCTAAATTTATATTTTTGAATGCATCTTCTATGGTGTTTCCGTATGTAATACGATCAATAAACGTGTCTATTTTAGCGGTATTTGCACCAACTTGTAACATCGCATCTAGGTACATCTCAAAATGGCTATTAGCAACTCCTAACTCGTTTAGGTCACTTTCTTCTCCATGAACTATCTCATTGATAAACCTTGATAGTATTGGATTTTTTGGTGGAGTCCAAGGTGTGGTAACTGTTGTAATGTTTATTTGCAAACTTTTTAAAAGCGACATGAAATCCCAAACTGCGAACACATGATTCTCCATAAACAACTTGATATCCTCTATGGTTTTTAAATTCTCATACAGTTTATGTGTTTTTAATTGTGCTCGTAACCCAGAAATTTCTTCTTCTATAAGTTGTATTCTATTCATCTATAAAATTTAGCCGTGTTAAAGAAATAATACCCAGCAAAGATAAAAAAGATACACATGCAATACATATCCTTAACATTTGTTTGTGTGTTTTTCTCAACACAATTTATATTTAGCAATTAGTATTTCAAGTAATTAATTAACAGCTACTTACGTGTATTCCACCCTAGGCACATGTTTGATTTGTTTTCTCAAAATACTTTTTTAGCGTAAGTAGTGAAATTAGCGTTTCATTTTCCTGGTTTCTAAACTGCTGGACATATGCATTCGCATTCTCGATGATTTGCAGCGCCTTGTCTTGATTGTTGATATAGTAGTTTAGTCGCTGTTCAAGGTCTGAATAATCATCTTTAATTACTATATAATGAACATCTGCCACTAGTAAACCCTCCATAAACCATGTTTCATATTTTGGTTTAGGCATTACCGCTATAGACTGGGAGGACATCACCCATTTTAAATTACTTGCCACATCATTTCCCTCAAGACATAGAATAAATTTATAGTCAAGTTGCTGGTCTATGGAAAGCCTAGGGACTTTCCATAGAGGATTTAAATCATTTGTGTTTACTCTTCCAATATTACACATTGGATGCGCAAAATATTTTTCTATAAATTTAATTCTGTGTGCTTGTGTTTTGTGAACCTTACCCCGGCTTACAAGCATGTTCTTTTTTTCTGGATAGGTTTTCTGTTCCTTTTTTATAAACATAAAGTGCCTCAATTTATTCCATTTTAGTAGTACCGAATTTGCATTATTATCTCCAATAGGCCTACTTTTTACAAAAGTTGGCTGTTTAGGGACTTCTGTAATATCCCCAAAGAGAAATAAACCTTTTAGTTTTTGATTAAAATACCTACTGTATTGATACAGATCAAAGAAATATACTTTTGACCCTGGTACTGTTTTAATGTCAGATAGTAGCACAGGGTTTTTTAGGGTTATGGTGTTTGATAATTTATTATAGTACGCTACTCTTTTAAGGATAGCACTAAGTTGTTGTTTGCTATGTATTTTTTGCGCTAGTTTTTTTTGATAAAATGTACTTGGTATGAATTGCCTGATGTAATTTACCAGATAATATAAAATCTTATTGTTTTTGTGTTTGTAGCTTACTCTTTTAAGTTCCATTACTCTAATTTTTTAACGGGCTAGTTTTACAAAACAATCTATGGGTTGTTGTTTTATAAAATCTGTCAATACTTGTAAACCCTTGTAATGATTATAAAAAGCAGGGTCTGGCTTTATAAAATTAAAATGAGAGTGTCTCCAAAAAGTCATGGCAGATCCTGCATAGACAGTAAAGGCTTGTAGGGCATTAATTTCTATATCTAGTAATGTAACCTCTTTTTGATAGCCTTTTAAAAGAGCCCTTACTTTCTCAAAATTAATAGTATTTCCTTCTCCACAAATACCAATAATAGTCATACCAATATCGTACACTCTATAGTAGTTAACGGCCTCTTCAAAATCCATAATAACTACAGTGTCCTGCAATTCATTTACAATAACATTGTTACTAAATACATCTGCATGAATAATACCTTGTGGCAGTTTTGAGTTAATAAAGGGTTGTATGTACTCAAGATTATCCATAAGCCATGTTTCAAACGATGAATTTGCTGCATATTTTTTTACATTACAAAATTCCTGCTTTCCAAAATTAGCATGATTTTGTAGATACTTTGGCGCTTCTATTTTATGAAGTTTCCCAAGCTGAGATCCTATTAATGTTATCAAATAATTTGGTAAGTGTTCTATTATAGTTCCTTCAACAAAACTTTTTACCATAACAGGTTTCTCTTGCCAAAGGGTAAGCAGTTCATTGTCTTGTGTTCTTAAAAGGGTAGAGGTTTCATAATTGTTATGAGCCAGATGTTCCAGTAATTGTGCTAGTTCTGTAGCATTTTTTTCTGTCTTTAATTCACATATTGTGACCACAAGTTTTTCACTATTTGTCTGTACTTGATAGTTTGTGTTTTCTGATCCACCACTTAAAATTTTAAACGATGTTATTTGCTTAACGCCATAGGGTTTTAAAATAGTTTCAACATCTTTTTTTGTTAATGTGGTGTATTGTGCCAATAGTATTTATTTATATGTGTGTTTCTTGGGTAAGAAACTAATTGTTTTGAATTTAACCCTTCCTGGTTTTATACCTGAAACTCTTAGAGTGTATTGTTGTTTAGATATTTTGCAAGCAAGCCATGAAAATGATGTACTCCTTTTTCTCGTGTAGGAGAAAAACGACCTGAGGTGTAAAACTTAGACTGCAATCCTCTATGTACTCCTTCTACAACAAACTCATCTTCACGCTCTACCTTATCAAGTAAAGCACCGGCCCCTGTGTTTATTTTACTTTCATCATACACATAGGTTATAAAAGATACTTTTGTTTTATTTAAATGAATTGGTTTTACAATATTTATAGAAAGCCCCCAAGGATAAAAATTAAACATCATGTTAGGAAATACCCAATAGTAATAGGCAGCCACGTTTTTACCATAATCTGGATGGCCTTCTGGCAAGTCAAAAACCTCTTCACCTCCCTGAGAATACCCTATTTGTAAATTAAAGTGCTCATATATTTCTGTTTTATAAGATCCGTAATCTAAGGCTTTGTTTAAGTCTTCGTGTACAAAAGGGATGTGGAATCCTTCAAGATAATTGTCACAATACAGCGCCCAATGGCAATTAATGATGTAATCTTTATTAGCACTTGTGTCAAGTTTAAACTCATCTAAGGGTAAAAAACCAACACGCTGGTTCATTACATCTATAACCTGAGAAAAATCAAAGGTAGGGTCCAGACCAACAAATAAGTGACTACACCAGTTATAAAGCTTAAATTGATGTAAACCATCACATGGTCTAGGGAAATCTTTTGCCTTTTCAAACTCAGGCATACTTTTAAAGCTGCCATCAAGCTCAAAACGTCTTCCATGATACATGCAGGTTAGTTGTTTCATTTTTCCTGGATGATGCGCCACTATATTACCTCTGTGTGTACATACATTGCTTATGCAAGAAATAGCATTTTCTTTATCTTTAACAAGCAACATTGGCTCAGCTATAAAATTCTCTAAAAGAGTAATTGGATATACAGACTCCACCAGTGGTATGGTGGTGTTTGCATCGCCAACCCATTGCCACGTTTTTTCAAAAACACGCTCTTTAAGGGCGTCAAATACTTCTTGACTTCGGTAAAAAGTTGCAGGAAGTGTCTGGGCGCAAGTAATGTCTGGATTGATATAGAATTTTTCCATAATAGCGTATTTAGCTTGTTTTTTTTATTTTAATATAGAAAGGTACACCTATTGCCAGTAACACAACACCCCAACTAATAGTTTCTATACCGCACCCTATAATTACCCAAATACAAAATAATAGTGTAGTGTAAGACAGTAGTTTTTTACTCAAGGAAATAGTACCTTCTTTCTTTCGCTCTAAAATAAGAAAACTAATGGTAGATAACAAGTAGGGGGTTAGCACAGATAGCGTTGAGAGCTTCATCATAAAAGTAAAAGCTTCAATGAGTCCTTTTGTATAATTAAGCCCCATTAAAATAGAGGCTAAAATGCTGGATAGTATGATTCCTGAAATTGGAGCACCATGGGTGTTTGTTTTTCCAAATATTTTTGGAAATAATGTGTCCTGAGCTGCTGCCATTGGTATTTGTCCTTGGATAAGTATCCATCCATTTAGTGCACCAAGAGTTGCAATTACTGCACCAGCTGCAACAATGTACTTTGCCCAATCTCCCCAAAACACACCAGCAGCATCTGCAAATGGCGCGTTTGACTGCGATAGTACATCTGGTGGTATGATACCCATAATAGCAATAGAACTCATAATATACACTACAATTGTTATCAGCGTGCCTGCCATGGTAGCCTTTTTTATGGTCGTATCTGCATTTACAATGTGTTTGCTTGCTATAGTAGCACTTTCCATTCCTAAAAAGGCAAACAAAGTTAAGGTGGTGGTAATTGTGATGGCAGAAAAGCTAGAGCTACCACTTACATTAATTGGAAAAAAATGATCTGTATTGATGTAAAGAATGCCAATAAAACCTACAAGAGTTATGGGAATAATTTTTAATAGGGTTGTTAGTATTTGTACAAGCGCTATTGTTTTTAGGGCTTTAGAATTAATCCAAGTAAAAAACC
>ENA-OSIY01000011-OSIY01000011.1-marine-metagenome-genome-assembly--contig:-NODE-11-length-129740-cov-17.868505_pt1 | contig 129740 bp, 119 predicted proteins | sample MGYA00237884_ERZ534233 | MGnify/ENA primary metagenome ERZ534233 (study PRJEB26412, sample SAMN06343840) | marine metagenome | isolation source: estuarine water | place: USA: Columbia River Estuary... | reverse complement strand
GTGCTTCGAACGGGCGAGTTCGATTCGAGCCGTGCGAGAAATCGCCGCAGGCGACCCGCAGGGCAAACAGCCATTTTTTTTGTGGGTCAAAGCCCCATGGCTGTGCTGTCATCTCTCCGGGTGCACCATTTCTTTTTTGATTCCTGTATGGCTTACCCACAGAAACAGATGCCCTTTGGCATTGCGCCGCCGCTTGTCTGATGCCGTTGTGCTTAGCCCTGCCGTTTCACCATTTCTGTGATCCAGATAGGCGCAAAGGGTGAGGTACAGCCTTTTGAGGTCGGGAAGTCGCGAAAGACACCCAATGATTCACCGATCTGCATCGCGCGGTCGCGGTATTCTGCGAAGTTAATGCCAATCCCGGCCAAGCAAAAATTCATGGTCCACTGCACTTCTTTAGGCGCTGTGGGCATCTCTTGATCAATCCGATCCAGCAAAGCTGACAAGTCTAATCCCTCAGGATCTTTACCAATGCGTTCGGAGGTCAGACTCCAACCCGATCGCGCTAACCACAGGTCATCAGACGGTAACCATGCCAATCTCAGTGTTTCTTTCTCGGGGTGCTTTTTCACCACGTAAGCATTGAGCCAGTCTGCCACCTGAGAATAGGGTATCGCGCGGACCATGTCTTCGAGCACCTGTGTACTTAACATCTTGGGTTTGATGACCAGAATGGCCACCAATTGCGCGTCGATATTCTGTGTCTGCCATAGGGCGAGACCGAGTTCATGGTTGTTTTTGATGCCGGCGGCGACCTTTCTAATGTCACCCATCTTGACGCCGAATTGATTGTCACCAGCGCCATTTTTCCTGCTGTGTTTACGCACACTCTCTGAGCCCAATGATTCAAGTGTTGCGAGAATGTCTTCAACGGTGGTGGCGTTCATGGGATGTCCTATCACTAATGGTATTGGCACAATATAGCATGATGGCTTGAGTGTGCGAATGCTGGCTTTTCAGCGCCGTCCATGGTGAAGCTTGGTGGCTATTGGCTACGCCAGTTGGTTATCAAGGGGTCTGGTTGGTTGGTATCTGTCAGTCATCCAGAAGGGCATTCAGGCTATCAAAAACGGCTTTGCCGCGGGCCTTGTTTTTTTCAGGATCGATTTGGCCATCACGCCCTTCCCACTCAACATCTTCCTGCGGTAATTCGTCGAGAAAGCGGCTAGGCGCGCAGTCGATAATTTCGCCATACTGTTTGCGTTTGGCGGCATAAGTCAGGGTAAGTACCTGTTGTGCCCGTGTAATACCGACATACATCAGGCGGCGTTCTTCTTCTATGTCCCCTGACTCAATGGAATTGCGGTGCGGTAATAACTCTTCTTCCAACCCCATTAAAAACACGTAAGGAAACTCCAAACCCTTGGAGGCATGTAGGGTCATCAGTTGCACGGCGTTTTGCTCATCTTCCTCTTCTTGCCGTTCGAGCAGATCGCGTAGCACCAGTTTCGCAATGGCATCGTCAATGGTGATGGGCTCATCAGTATCGGGGTCGTCCTGCTGCAGCATGGAGTCGATAGAGTCGACCAAGTGGTTCACGTTGGCCCAACGCCGCTCCGCCATTGCAGGTGACGGACTGTCGCCCTGCAAATGCTGTTGGTAATCCATTTCAGCCAGTAAATCGCGGATTACATCGACCGGTCGTCCCGCTTCATACAACCGGCGAGTGACCCCATTGATCCATTCACCGAATTGGGCCAAGTGTTTGGCGGCACGCTCACTCATCAGCGACGACAGATCAGCATCAAGGCAGCCATCCATCAAACTCAATCCTTTTTCTGTGCAAAAGTGATTGAGGCTTTCTAATGTCGCTGGGCCAATTTCGCGTCTGGGCGTATTGATAATGCGCAACAAGGCTGCATCGTCTGCAGGATTGGCCAGCAGCCGCAGATAACTCATGACGTCTTTTATTTCAGCACGTGAGAAAAACGATGTGCCACCGTTCACCTTGTAGGGTACTTGGTTGGTCTGAAGTCGAATTTCAAGAATACGGCTCTGGTGGTTGCTGCGGTATAGCACCGCCATGTCCTTATAGGGTACGCCACGTTGCAAGTGTAGGGTCACCAATTCTTGCGCAATACGGTCAGACTCTGCTTCGTCGGACCGGCACCGCAAAATCCGAATCGGATCGCCAAAGCCCTTATCACTCCACAGTTTCTTCACGAACACGTGGGGGTTGTTATCAATCACCACGTTAGCCGCTTTCAAGATGCGGCTCGTTGAACGGTAGTTTTGTTCAAGTTTGACGATACGCAGTGACGGAAAATCTTTTTCTAACAGCTCGAGGTTTTCTGGCCGCGCGCCACGCCACGAATAGATGGATTGGTCATCGTCACCCACCACGGTCAATTCAGCGCGTAGGCCGGCCAACATTTTGACCATCAAATATTGGCTGGTGTTGGTGTCTTGATACTCGTCGACCAATAAATACCGCAGCTTGTTTTGCCACTTTTCAAGTACGTCAGGAAAGTTCTGAAACAACAGCGTGGGTATGCGGATGAGGTCATCAAAATCGACCGCGTTGTAGGCTTTTAGCATCCGGTTATATAAGCCATAGATCAGAGCCGCCAACTCAGTGGTGTCGTCCTCGGCCCAAGACTGTGCCTGCTCGGGTTCCTTAAGGTCGTTTTTCCAGTTGCTGATCAGGTGTTGAAAGTGGTCGGCTTGCGATATTTCATTGGGGCATTCTGCATTGATCAAGCCTTTGATAACCGCAAGGGAATCCTGCTGGTCGAACAGGGTGAAATTGCTTTTAAGGCCTATGACCGAGCCTTCTTTGCGCAGAATGTTCAATCCAAGGTTATGGAATGTCGACACGGTGAGGCCACGGGTGCTGGTGCCCTTGAGCAGTTTTCCGACACGCTCTTTCATTTCACGCGCCGCTTTGTTGGTAAAAGTTACCGCAGCAATGTGATAGGGCTTGATGTCGCACTCTTGAATAAGAAAGGCGATTTTTTGCGTGATCACGCTGGTTTTTCCGCTGCCAGCGCCCGCCAACACAAGCAGGGGGCCGCCAATATAGGTAGCGGCTTCTTTTTGCTTGCTGTTTAAGTTGTTCAATCGGCGGTCCTCAATAGGTGGACAGAGATTCTACGGAGAACTGGGTGAAATAAACAGTATCATGCAGGGGTGTGACAACCTGTGGCGCATAAAAAAACAGACTGGAAGTCCAGTCTGTTTTTAACGCAGCCAAGCTGCGATGGATTATCTATACCAATTATAGTTGCGCGATGACTTCCATCGGCTCAACAAAAGGTAGGTTTTGCGCTTCTGCTACTTCTTTACAAGTAATCTTGCCTTTGGCCACGTTCAAGCCTTTGCGCAAATGTGCATCGTCAGACAATGCCTTCTTCGCACCCTTTTCAGCCAAAGCGATAACGAATGGCAAGGTTGCATTGTTAAGTGCCAAGGTCGAGGTACGAGCAACGCCGCCAGGCATGTTCGCTACGCAATAATGGATAACACCGTCAACCACATAGGTTGGATCCTGGTGTGTGGTCGCATGTGAAGTCGCGAAACAACCACCTTGGTCGATAGCCACGTCAACAACGACTGCGCCCTTCTTCATGCGAGAAATCATATCAGCAGATACCAACTTAGGAGCCGCAGCGCCAGGAATCAATACACCGCCAATAACCAAGTCAGCTTCTAGTACAGCCACTTCTAGGTTGTGGGCATTAGACATTAACGTCTTGATGCGGTTGCCGTATAGGTTGTCGAGATGACGCAAAGCATTGATGTTCATGTCCAATACGGTCACGTCAGCGCCAGCGCCAACAGCCATTGCCAATGCGTTCTGGCCTACAACACCACCACCAATGATGACTACTTTGGCAGGCTCAACACCAGGAACGCCGCCCAATAAAACACCACGGCCGCCCTGTGCTTTTTCTAAGCAATGCGCTCCGGCTTGGATCGACATACGACCAGCCACTTCAGACATTGGCGCCAACAATGGCAAACGGCCGCCAGCATCGGTAACGGTTTCATAAGCGATACAGGTAGCGCCGCTAGCAACCAATTCAACAGTCTGTGGGGTATCAGGTGCAAGGTGCAAATAAGTGAACAAGGTTTGGTCAGCGCGCAACATGGCACGTTCAACGGCCTGTGGCTCTTTCACCTTAACGATCATGTCTGCTTTTGCGAACACTTCAGCGGCAGAAGCCAAGATGGTTGCGCCTGCTGCAATGTAGTCTTCGTTAGTAAAACCAATGCTGTCACCCGCATTGTTTTCCATCACTACACCGTGGCCACGGTTAGTCAATTCGTTTACTGACGCAGGCGTCAAGCCAACGCGGTATTCGTGGTTCTTAATCTCTTTAGGTACGCCGATCAACATAGTGCTGCTCCTCATTAAAACCTATTGGTTTTGTTATTCTAGGTTTAGAAGACACGCCTATTTCGTGACCGTCTTTCCGAAACCATACATGGTGCCAGATTATAATGGGTTTTCTCGGAGAAGTTTTTCAAAATTGCCAAATTTTTAGATTAATAATGTAATATTTTTAAATAAAGCAGGAATTTATGCTGAAAAATCGAATCTTTTTAGAGTCATAGCAAAAGTCGTGGCCGCCATAGGCAGGCGAATAAGCTGCTAAAAAGTCATGAAATCAACCCATTGCCCGTCAAAACGGTAGTCGGAGCCTTCTATATTCGTTTCGCTGATGAAACCGTTACGGCAGTGTCTGGAGACTATTGCCGAGTTCAGCTCTATCTTGGCAAGGTCATTTTGGCTTATCATATTGGCCACGACATCAGTCTCTGTAGCACCGAAGGAATTCCTGTTAATGAAACCAGCAAATTACCCAAAACGGCCCGTGCATCTTTGGGAAAACTTTTATCAAATCACCCAGATTCCACGACCGTCTAAGAAAGAACAGAAGATCTTGCAGTTTATTATCGATCTTGCTGACAGCTTGGACATGGCGCACCAGCAAGATGCGGCAGGCAATTTGGTGGTCTATGTGCCGGGTACCCGCGACAGAGAAAATAGGCCAGCGGTGATTATTCAAAACCACGTTGATATGGTGACGGTAAAAACCAGCGATAATCCCCACGTTTTTGATACCGATCCACTGACCCTAGTGGTTGAAGGCGGTTGGCTTAAAGCTGACCGAACCACGCTGGGCGCAGACAATGGCATAGGCTGTGCAGCGGCGTTGGCCCTGATGACCGACAAGACTGTTGAGCACGGACCCCTAGAGTTGTTGTTCACCGTTGACGAAGAAACGGGATTGAATGGCGCCAGCGACCTAGATGCCAGTCTGTTATCGGCTTCATTGATGTTGAATTTGGATACCGAAGATTGGCAAGAATTGTATGTGGGTTGTGCAGGTGGCCACGGCTGGAAATTTACCAAAAAGGTGACTCGTGAAGCACCCGACAAGGATGCGGTTGGGCAGCAACTACTCATGCGTGGGCTGACAGGCGGACACTCTGGTGTGCAAATTCACCAACAATTGGGTAACGCCAACAAGCTGTTGGGTTATTGGATGCAGGCCGCGACCGCCTTAGGTGTTCAGGTGAGCAGTTTTCAGTCTGGTATCGCGCACAATGTCATTTCTCGAGAAGGCGCGATCACGTATACCGTGCCAGCCACTCAGATTGCTGCGGTAGCCGCGTTGAATGAGCGTTTGCTTGGGCAGTGGGCAACCTGGTTGCCAGAAACCGATCGAACGCTGACATTGACAGTCGAAACTGTTGCGGTTTCAGACGTGCTAACCAATGACAGCCAAACCCAATTGTTGCATTGGTTGCTGACTTTTCCTCATGGTGCGCAGACGTATAATTTTGAGCAGCCTGCTGATTTGGTTAACCTGAGTGTGAATCTGGCTGTGGTGCGTGTGACTGGCGATCAGTTTGAGTCCCAAGCCAGTGTCCGATTCTTTAATGCTGATGAGTCAGAAAATTTGGTGTCGTCGGTGTTGGCCTTGGCCGACCTGTTTGGGTTTCACTACGAAACCATACTGGATTACCCGAGCTGGAAGCCCGATTTTTCAAGTCCTCTGTTAGCGCAAGCCAAGGATTTGCACAAACAGTTATTTCAGGTGACCCCAGAAATTAAAGCGATCCATGCTGGATTAGAGTGCGGTATTTTGAAGAGTAAGAAATCGGATATGGATATTTTATCCTTTGGTCCTACCATTCGTGGTGCACACTCTCCCACTGAGCGTTTAGAAATAGCCACCGTAGAACCATTTTGGCTGTTTCTGGTCGCCTTACTGCGTGCAATATAGGCGGCGAAGGTATGGGCACTGTCGTTCCATTTAAACGGCCTAAGGTGCCTGTTAAGAAGCAGTCGTTGTGTCGGCATGGGTTTCACAAATGGACGATATGGCAGGCAAAACAATTTGATGTGCGCAAAGGGCAACTGGTCACAGTGTATCGTTGTGATCATTGCCAAGCGCAAAAAGTAAAAACGCATTAACAGACCACTGTGTGTCGCCGCGCCAAATTGGTAGCTGGTTGACACGCCATTCCCCTATTGAAAAAGAGAGCAACATGATTTGGTTTAAAAACGCTTTAATTTACCAATTGGCAGACACCGCTGAGTTGAATATGGACCAGTGGGAAACGGATATGGCCAAGCATCTCTATGCGCCGTGTTTGCAGCAACAACCAGTGAGTTTGGGTTGGGTGCCAGCCATTCCGGATACGGAATCACTGGTCCATGTGAGTGGTGCTTTTGCACTCATGTGCTTGCAGCGCCAAGAGCGCTTACTACCTACCACCGTGGTCCGTGAAGTGTTGGCGGAAAAAGTTGCCCAGTTACAGCAAGATGAAGACCGTCGCGTGGGCAGTAAAGAGCGTCAAACACTTAAAGATGAAGTGATTTTTAGCCTGTTACCCCGTGCCTTTGTGAGAACGACCCGCCATTATCTGTATGTGGATATTCAGAACCGTTTATTGGTGGTCGACGCGGCTTCTGAAAAACGTGCTGATGAAGTAACAGGCACCTTGCGTGAAGCCTTGGGTACCTTGCCCATGACCCTATTCCAAAGCCATTGTTTACCAGCCCCAGTATTAACCCAATGGGTCAAAGACAGTGAGGCGGTACCAGCCGAATGGGAGCTGCAGCCTGACTTGGAAATGACCCAGAGTAGTAACAGCGATATCAAAATCAGACTCCGCAATCTGGAGCTTGATAGCGAAGCGGTAGCCACCCATTTACAGGAAGATGGTCAGGTAGTTGCCATCGCCTTTGATTGGAAAGAACGGGTGCAAGCATTAGTCAATGCCAAGGCGCAGCTGAAACGGATTCGGTTTGCTGACCTGATTACTGAACAGGCTTTTGATGCGGGTGGCGATGATAAAATCCAGCAGATGGATGCCAGCTTTACCTTGATGGCCAGCGAACTGTCCGCCCTCATGAAAGACATGAAGGTGCATTTTAATCTGGCGGTTGATGCATAGAACCCCAGTCTGTTAACCGCAACCCAAGGGCATGGTGCCTTTGGGTTTTTTTATGCCCACAGTTTTTGCAATTCGTATCACAGAATGTCATCAAAACCTGCCTCAGATCATTCACAGACAACAGGGATACGCACACATTAGTGGCAAGGGTTTTTAGGCCTCCATGTGTACCTAATCGATAGAAACCGCTGCTATAAAAGCATGGTCACTCCAGCACGTTAGTCGCACAGGCCGCCCGTTTGGTATCTCAAAAAGGATGACTCTCGATGCGCAAAAAAAGCTTGGACATGACGTTTCCCCCCGACCTCACGGCTAGCGATGGCACGGGCCCGACTCCGGATAAAAGACCGGTCTATCAAGATTTTATGCCGCCCTGTAATCATGCCTGTCCGGCCGGTGAAAACATCCAGTCCTGGTTGTCGCTCGTCCATGATAATAAGTTTGAGCAAGCATGGCAGGTTTTGGTCGAGCAAAACCCTATGCCTGCCGTTCATGGCAGGGTGTGCTATCACCCCTGTGAATCGGCCTGTAATCGAGAACAGGTCGATGATGCTGTCAGCATCCATCAGGTCGAGCGCTATTTGGGTGACCAAGCCATCGCCAATGGCTGGAAACCGCGCAGCACCAACCGCCAGTCTGGCAAAAAGGTATTGATTGTCGGCGCAGGCCCCAGTGGTCTGTCAGCAGCCTATCATTTGGCGCGTTTGGGCCACGATGTTGAGATCCGAGATGCGGGGCCAATTGCCGGCGGTATGATGCATTTTGGTATTCCTGCCTACCGATTGCCGCGCGATATTCTGCGCGCCGAGATTCAACGTATTGAAGACATGGGCGTCACAATTACGCTCTCCTACAAGGTCGATGATTTGCTCCTTGAAAAAGAACAGGGCAAATTTGATGCGGTATTTGTCGCCGTCGGTGCGCATATTTCAAAGAAAGTCGATATTCCTGCACGCGAAGCGGGCCGAATCTTGGACGCGGTAAGCTATTTACGAGAGGTTGGCGAAGGAGAGAAGCCCATGTTAGGTCGCCGTGTTGCGGTCTATGGCGGCGGTAATACTGCGATGGATGCCGCCCGAACAGCTAAGCGTCTGGGCGCAGAAGAAACCATGATCATTTATCGCCGAGACATTGATTCGATGCCGGCGCACCGGTTTGAAGCGGAAGAAGCGATGGATGAGGGGGTCAAAATTAACTGGCTCCGTACCATCTCAGAGATTGATGTCGACAAGATCACGGTCGAAAAAATGCAACTGGATGCCGATGGGCGCCCGCAGCCTACCGGTGAGTTTGAAGTACTAGAAGCCGATGCCCTGATATTGGCTTTGGGCCAGAATATTGACAGCCAATTGATGCAAACCATCCCTGACATTGATTTTGCAGATGATGGCACCGTCATGGTAGATAGCCACATGATGACGGGCCATGCCGGCATCTTTGCTGGTGGCGATATGGTGCCTAGTGACCGTACCGTGACCGCAGCAACCGGCCACGGCAAAAAAGCCGCCCGCAATATTCATGCGTTTTTAAGTGGTCAGGTCTATCAACCCAAGCCCAGAACGCCCGTAGTACCGGCACATGCGCTTCATCTTTGGTATCACACCGATGCAGATGCCTCAGAGCAACCGGTTGCCGACAAAGCGACCCGTACCACGTCATTCGATGAAATTTTAGGTGGGTTGACGGAAAGCGAAGTCCGTTATGAGGCCGCGCGGTGCTATTCCTGTGGCAATTGTTTTGAATGTGATGGGTGTTATGGCGCCTGTCCTGAAGATGCGATTATCAAACTAGGCCCCGGGCGTTTTTATCAGGTGGATTATTCAAAATGTACCGGCTGTAGTGCCTGTACATTGCAATGTCCGACCGCCGCCATTCACATGACTACCAGTCGATAAGGAGCTATCCATGTCTCGTCAAGTTACCGTAGATGGTGGTGAAGCGACTGCCTATATTGCCTACCGCACCAATGAAGTGTGTGCCATCTATCCCATTACGCCATCGTCTACCATGGCGGAGTTTAGCGATGAATGGTCGAGCAAGAAAATCAAAAATATGTGGGGCCAGGTGCCGCTGATTGCTGAGATGCAAAGTGAGGCTGGCGCAGCGGGCACGGTACATGGTGCCCTGCAGGCTGGTGCATTAACCACCACGTTTACCGCTTCTCAAGGGTTGATGTTGATGATTCCCAATATGTACAAGATTGCGGGTGAGTTGACGCCAACGGTCTTTCATGTGGCAGCACGGTCATTAGCAGCACAGGGACTGTCTATTTTTGGTGACCACCAAGATGTGATGGCGGTCAGGACCACGGGTTTTGCCCAATTGGCGTCTTCATCGGTTCAGGAAAGCCATGACATGGCGTTAATCGCCCAGTCGGCCACCCTGTCCAGTCGGGTGCCCGTCATTCACTTCTTCGATGGGTTTAGAACCTCTCATGAAGTCAGTAAAATTAGCCTCATTGACGACGACGTGATTCGCGCCATGATCGATGACGAACTGGTATTTGCCCATCGTAAGCGTGCACTGAATCCTGACAATCCCTTTATGCGGGGCACAGCACAGAATCCCGATACCTATTTTCAAAGTCGTGAAACCGTCAATCCCTATTATCACAATGCCATTGGTATCTATGAGAAGGCATTCGGTCAATTTGCTGCCTTGACGGGTCGCCAATACGAACTGTTCGAATACTCAGGCGCACCGGATGCCGCCCATGTGGTGATATTAATGGGTTCGGCGACGGAAACGGCGATGACAACAGCAGCCCATTTGAATGCTGCTGGCCAGAAAGTTGGCGTGTTGCGGGTGCGATTATACCGCCCCTTTAGCGCGAAACATTTCTTAGCGGCCCTGCCCAGTAGCGTGCAACGTATTGCAGTTTTGGATCGTACCAAAGAGCCGGGCGCTTCAGGCGAGCCTTTGTACAAAGACGTGATCACCGAATTGAGTGTGGCCTACATGAATGGTGATTTGCCCGAGATGCCATTGGTTGTGGGTGGACGATATGGATTATCGAGTAAAGAATTTACCCCGTCGATGGTCGCCCGAATATTTCAAGAGTTGGTATCCGACAAGCCTAAGAATGGCTTTACGATCGGTATTAACGACGATGTGGGGCATACCAGTCTGGACGTATTAGACGTACTAGATATTGAATCACCTGAAACGGTGCGCGCATTGTTTTATGGATTAGGCTCTGACGGCACGGTGGGTGCTAACAAAAACAGCATCAAGATTATCGGTGCTGAGTCTGGATATTATGCTCAGGGCTATTTCGTATATGACTCCAAGAAAGCCGGTAGTGTTACAACCTCGCATTTGCGATTTGGTCCCAATCCGATTCGCGCGCCCTATTTGATTGAATCGGCTGGTTTTGTAGCCTGTCATCAATTCCACTTTCTGGATCACATGGATATTTTGGAACGTGCAGGACAAGGCGCTACATTCTTGCTTAACAGCCCCTTTAGTGCAGCAGAGATTTGGGATCAATTACCCAAGCAGTTGCAGCAATCTCTCATTACCAAAGACATTCAGTTTTATGTGATTGACGCAGCCAGTGTGGCGCGATCCGCTGGTATGGGTAAGCGCATCAACACGGTCATGCAGACTTGTTTCTTTGCGCTGTCGGGCGTGATGCCACGCGACCAAGCCATTGAAAAAATAAAACAGGCGGCAGAAAAAACCTATGCGAAAAAGGGTGCCGATATCGTCAAACGCAACTATACCGCCATTGATCAGTCGCTACTGCACTTGGAAAAAGTCGCACTGCCCGACGCGGTAACCAGTGTGTGGGAACCCGACCCTATGGCGCGTTTTGAGCAGGCGCCTGAGTTTGTAAGAACCGTTACCCAAGAGATTATTGGTGGCCGGGGTGATTTAATTCCCGTTAGCCAATTACCAGTCGATGGTACATTTCCAACCGGTACGACCCAATGGGAAAAGCGCAATATCGCTGAGGAAATACCCATTTGGGCGTCTGATCTCTGCATTCAATGTGGCAATTGCGCCATTATTTGTCCTCATGCGGCTATTCGTGCCAAATTTTTCCATGAGTCAGAAATGGACGCGTCGCCTGAGGGCTTTGAGTCAATTCACGTGACTGCTCGCGGTTTTCCAGATGTGCGTTATCGTTTACAGGTATACCCAGAAGACTGCACAGGATGTGGACTTTGTGTGCGTGCTTGCCCAGTGAATGCTGAAGACGATGAGCACCGTCATGCCATTAATATGAAAAATAAGATGACGCACCTGGAAGACGAGAAACGTTTTCTGAACTTCTTCAAGTCGTTGCCTTATAACGACCGAGCACAGGTAGATTTTTCAAATGTGCGTGGTGTGCAATTCCTGCAGCCTTTGTTTGAGTTCAGTGGGGCGTGCGCTGGTTGTGGCGAGACGCCTTATTTGAAATTGATCAGCCAATTATTTGGTGACCGCGCCATGATCGCCAATGCCACAGGTTGCTCATCTATTTATGGTGGTAACCTGCCTACCACGCCTTGGGCGCAAAACAGTGAAGGCAAAGGCCCTGCCTGGTCCAATTCGTTATTTGAAGACAACGCCGAGTTTGGTTTTGGTTTTAGATTATCGGCTGACAAACACCTTGAATTGGCAAAAGACCGGTTGGTATCGCTTCGGGATGATTTGGATGTAGATCTGGTAACAGAAACTCTGAATGCACCACAGAAATTAGAAAGTGACATTCGGAAACAACGCCAACGCGTTCAGACCCTTAAAAATCAGTTAGCAGACATCGCCAAACCAGAAGCCAAGGACTTGTTGTCCGTGCTCGACTACTTAGTCAGACGGTCCATTTGGATTGTGGGCGGTGATGGTTGGGCCTATGACATCGGCTATGGTGGTGTCGATCATGTCTTGGCCAGTGGCCGCGATGTCAATATTCTGGTGATGGATACCGAAGTGTATTCAAATACGGGTGGTCAGGCGTCTAAGGCAACACCGATTGGCGCCGTAGCGAAGTTTGCCGCTGGTGGTAAAGTGGTGCCGCAAAAAGATTTGTCACTGCAAGCAATTGCCTATGGCAACGTCTATGTGGCTCGCATTGCCATTGGAGCCAATCCACAGCAAGCGTTGCAAGCCTTCCGAGAAGCTGAAGCCTACAATGGCCCGTCTCTCATCATCGCCTATAGCCCTTGTATTGAGCACGGTTACCCGATGGAAGAGAGCCTGACACAGCAGCAATTGGCTGTGAAATCCGGTTACTGGCCCTTGTATCGCTATAATCCAGCGCTGCACTCATCGGGCAGAAATCCATTCCTCTTGGATTCATTGCGTCCGAAGATCGACTTATCGGATTATATTTACCGTGAAGGACGTTATCGCGGATTACGCGACCGCAATCCTGATGAGGCCGCACGATTGTTAGGGTTGGCAGAGCAGGTGGTCCGTCAGAAATGGTCTGTGTACGAAGAAATGGCGACCCGAGACGTCCATGAGTTTATTCCAGATACCAGACACTAGGGGTTAGGGAACACACAATGGGGCTTCATGCCCCATTTTTTTGTGACTGATTTTGTCTACTGAATCGGTTTGGATGACAGCATGCGGCTATAAATCATGGGGCATTTGCTCGGTAGTTCAGATAAACTCAACCAAAAGCAATAGGTTGTGGGTCATCGCGTGAGCATAAAAAGATGGTTTTTAGCACTGGGAGTACTGTTCGCCCTATCTGGCTGTGGCCAGAAAGGTGATCTATATATTCCTGAATCGGCAGAAACCTCGGCACCAGCCACATTGGGACAGGGGTCTTAAAACATGTCAGTATTTCACTATCAGAATAATATTCTTCATATTGAGTCGATGTCGACGCGGGTGTTGGCGCTCGATTACGGCACGCCTCTATACGTGTATTCTCGACAAGCTATCGAGCAGGCATGGCATGGCTATGCAGACACCCTCGGTGACCGTGGTCTTGTGTGCTATGCCGTCAAGGCCAATTCAAACCTCGCAGTATTAAATATTCTGGCCCGTCTGGGATCGGGTTTTGACATTGTCAGTATCGGCGAGCTCGAACGTGTATTGGCCGCTGGCGGGCAAGCCGATCGGGTGGTGTTCTCTGGTGTGGCCAAGCAAGCAGATGATTTGAAACGGGCACTTCAGGTTGGTATTCGCTGTTTTAATGTTGAATCATTGGCTGAATTACGGGTGCTCAATACAGTGGCGGGTAGTATGGATTTGCAGGCGCCTGTGTCAATCCGTGTCAATCCTGACGTCGATGCAAAGACGCACCCCTATATTTCTACTGGCCTCAAACATAACAAGTTCGGCATCGATATCACGGAGGCAGAAAAGGTGTACCACGAAGCCGATCGTTTGCCGCATATTCGCGTAGTCGGCGTTGATTGTCACATCGGATCACAAATCACCACCCTAGAACCCTTTATGGATGCCCTTGACCGTTTGCTGCAACTGGTCGACCGCTTGGCAGACCAAGGCATTGTTTTGGAACATCTGGATGTTGGCGGTGGCATTGGCGTGCAGTACCAAGAGAGTGACACAGTGCCTGCACTATCAGATTATGTGAGCCAAATATTGGCCAAAATCGGTAAGCGTCCACAGCAACTCATTTTGGAACCCGGTCGGTCTATTGTGGCAAAGGCGGGTGCATTTCTCACCAAGGTTGTCTATTTAAAGGAAACCGCCGATCACCATTTTGCCATAGTCGATGGCGGTATGAATGACCTTATTCGACCTGCTCTGTACCAAGCATGGCAAGAAATAAAACCGGTAAAACAGCGTTTTGGTGAAAGTGTGCGATGGGATATTGTAGGGCCTATTTGCGAAACCGCTGATTTTCTTGGCCACGATCGATTGTTAACCCTACAGCAAGGCGATGTGGTCGCTGTGATGGATTCTGGTGCCTATGGTTTTGTGATGAGTTCGAATTATAACGCCCGAAACCGCGCAGCCGAGTTGGTAATTGATGGTGATCAGGTGCATGTTGCCCGTCGTCGTGAAACCATTAAAGACCAAATGGCCTTAGAAACCATCCTTAAATCTTGACGTCGATAGGTGCAACGATGAATCGAAACGTGCCGCTCAAGTTCACTAAAATGCATGGCTTGGGTAATGACTTTATGGTGATTGATGGCATTTCACAGGATGTGGACCCACAGTCGATGGACATTAAAGCCTGGTCGAACCGGCACTGTGGTATTGGTTTTGATCAGCTGTTATTGGTAGAAGCACCGGATCAGCCTGATGTAGAGTTTCGTTACCGTATATTTAATGCCGATGGGGGTGAAGTTGAGCACTGTGGTAATGGCGCGCGCTGTTTTGCTCGCTTTGTCACCGACAAGGGGCTGACCCATTCAAAGGTGATTCGGGTAGCTGTGGCCAAAGGGGTGATTGCATTATCACTGCAAGCCGATGGTCAGGTGACGGTTGACATGGGTGCACCCAAGACTGACCCTGCAGCCATCCCTTTTATTACCGACCAGGCAGCCACCAGTTATGCGGTGACCGTTGCTGGTGCCTCTGAGCCTGTGCAATTGTCAGTAGTCTCCATGGGTAACCCCCATGCCGTCATCCTAGTAGATGATGTGAACAAGGCACCGGTCGTCAAATTGGGTGCTGCGGTGCAGGCATTGGCGGCTTTTCCAGAGCAATGTAATGTGGGTTTCATGCAAATCCTGTCCCGTAATGAGATTCGTTTGCGGGTTTTTGAACGGGGAGTGGGCGAAACGCTGGCTTGTGGCACGGGTGCTTGTGCAGCGGTTGTAGCAGGTCAGAGACTTGGATTGTTAGATAATGCTGTTACAGTAGGGCTATTGGGTGGAACATTACAGATCCACTGGCAAGACGGAGGCGCTGTCATCATGACAGGTCCCGTAACAACGGTATACGAAGGACAGATCGCGTGGAATTAGAATCAAGCATGAGTGCCGAGCAGGTTGAATTATTTTTAATCAGTCATCCTGATTTTTTTGTTGGACGAGACCGGTTAATCAAGCGGATGACGTTACCTCATGCGTCTGGAACTGCGATATCGCTGCTCGAACGCCAAAATATATTGTTGCGTACCCAGACCGAGCGGTTGCAAAGTCGACTCAATGATTTGATAGACAATGCCCGTATAAACGACCGCATGTTCAATCATCTACAGAAAACCATTCTTGAGGCGGTAAAGTGCCAATCTCCTGTCGAACTGGGCAGGGTGCTCCAGGACAATCTGTGTGATTATTTCAATGTCGATGAGTTGCGCATATTTTTAGACGAAGATGCGCAGGATGAATTCGGACTGGTATTACATGCCAGCGCCTTAGAGCCATTAAAAATGTTATCTGAAAAACTCGAACGGTCTCGTGTCTATTGTGGCAGCCTACCAAAGGTTGAGTTGCAGCATCTATTTGGCAACGACGTGGCCATCGGTTCGGTGGCGGTGGCGCGCTCCGTCTCTGAGGGCAGGCAAGTGACACTGTGTTTGGGTAGCAACGATCCTGACTACTATCGCAACAGCATGGACACATTATTTTTGAACTACTTGGCAGATATCACGGCGCATTTACAGGTGGCTATGGCGCACCGCACCGCTTAGTCTGCGCATGCCGGCTGACAATGCGGGCAGAACACACTGGACCGATTCTGTAGCCGTACTTCTACTAAGACAGTCTTGCACGCGGTACAGGGCTTCCCCTTCTTTCCGTACACCAACAATTCTTGTGCAAAATATCCGGGTTTCCCATCGGCGTTACTAAAGTCGCGTAAGGTCGTGCCTCCGCGCTTGATCGCCTGAGCCAAAATGGTTCGGATGTTGTCGGTGAGGGTCACAACCTCGTCGTTGCTCAGGCTGTCTGGCGTCCTGTTCGGGTGAATACCAGATAAAAACAACGCTTCGTTGGCATAGATGTTCCCCACGCCCACAACCACCTTGGCGTCCATGATAAAGTTTTTAATCGGCAATTGCCGACGAAGACAGCGGCTGGCCAAATAGTCTGCCGTAAAGGCATCACTCAGGGGTTCAGGGCCTAGGTGTTGAATCAGCGGGTGGGAATCTATGGGGTCGGTGGTATAGAGGACACAACCAAACCGCCTTGGGTCATTGAATCGCAGCACCGCGCCATTTTCCATCACCACATCGACGTGATCATGTTTTGCAGGCGGCTGTGTAGATGCCAATAGCCGAAGGGAGCCTGACATGCCCAAATGGATAAGTACGGTGCCTTGCGTAACCTTGAGTAACAAGTATTTGCTGCGCCGTGAGACCGCAAGTATGCGCTGTTGTGCGAGTTGTAGCGGTAGATCGACCGGTATCGGCCAACGAAAACGGTGTTCCCTAACAATGACTTTGTGGATCTGTTGCCCGACCAATCCGGGACTGATCCCCGCGCGGGTGGTCTCTACTTCCGGCAACTCCGGCATGCTGTTTTCTCCAGACATAAAAAAACCTGAAACATTAATTAAAACATTTCAGGTTTTTTGTACAGACAAATCAATTACTTGATTTTGTATTCCTTAAACATTACATGCTTTTGGACTTTTGGATCGTACTTTTTGAATTCCAATTTATCTGGAGTCGTACGCTTGTTCTTGTCTGTAGTGTAGTAGTATCCGGTACCGGCGCTGGACACTAGTTTGATTTTATCGCGTGCCATGATCCTGCTCCTTAAATTTTAGTACCGTTTGCACGCATATCAGCGAGAACAGCATCGATGCCATTCTTGTCGATAATACGCATACCTTTACTTGAAACTCTCAACTTAACAAAACGGTTTTCACTTTCTACCCAGAAGCGATGCGAATGCAAATTGGGCAAAAAGCGACGCCTAGTCTTGATGTTGGAGTGAGAAACGTTGTTACCGGTAGCGGGTCGCTTACCAGTTACTTGACAAACTCGTGACATCTTTCTATCGCCTCTGATAAATACTTTATTTTGCCTTTCAATCTGGTCATTAACACAGAAAAGACAGGTCCCGAAAACAGGGTGCGGATTTATACCAGAACGACGGCGCTTGATCAAGAAACAATTGCTTATATTTTAATAAGTTACTGTTATCAGTCCGCGTTCTGCTAAAGATACGACCTTGTTATCGCCTACTATCTGGTGGTCTAGCACCTGAATGTCAACCAAAGACAAAGCTTGAATTAATTTTTGGGTTATTTGCAAGTCAGCATGACTCGGCTCAGCAATGCCAGAAGGATGATTGTGAACCAAAATGACAGCTGCTGCATTTGCCGACAGTGCACCTTTGACAACTTCTCTTGGGTATACCGCTGCGCTGGCGATTGTACCACGAAATAACATCTCGTCGTGAAGCAATTGGTACTGAGTATCAAGATAAAGAATATGAAATTCTTCATGCTGACGGTCACGCAATTTTGACAGTAGGTATTGGCGGGTGGCATCGGGTGAATTAAACAGGGGGTTTTGTTGTACCTGTTCGCGTAAAAAACGCTGCCCCATGAAGCGAATTGCCTGTAGTTGAGCGTAGGTAGCAGGTCCAATGCCCGGCTGGGCGCACAAGGTCTCCTGACTGGCACACAAAAGAGGTCTCAGTCCGTTAAATTCTTTGATAAGATGGCGTGCAAGGTCTACGGCGCTTTTGCCTTGCGAGCCTGTCCGCAAAACAATCGCTAGCAGCTCGGCATCAGAGAGTGCATCTGCCCCTTTGTGAAGTAGTTTTTCACGTGGGCGTTCGTTCATAGGCCAATCGGTTATTGCCATGACTTGCTCCTTGTCATGAGGTAATCTGTCCTTGATCACTTTGAGAATCTAACGTGCCATGACTGTAGAAGCAAACTTAAAAATTTTAGTGGCTGTGACGGGCGGTATAGCGGCTTATAAAAGTGCTGAGTTGGTCCGCTTGTTCGTCAAAGCCGGTGCCGACGTGCAGGTATTGATGACAGAAGGCGCTCAAGCCTTTGTTACACCACTGACATTCCAAGCCCTGACGGGTAAAGCGGTTCGCAGCAGTTTGTTAGACCCTGCAGCGGAGCTTGGCATGGGTCATATCGAATTGGCCCGTTGGGCCGATCATATTGTTATCGCACCTGCCACCGCAGATAGCCTAGCGCGATTGTCGCAAGGCATGGCAAATGATCTTCTCACTACCGTGATATTGGCTTACCAAGGACCCGTGACCATTGCACCAGCTATGAATCAGGCTATGTGGTCAAATGTCATTACACAGGACAACATCAAACGTTTGTCTGCATTTCATCCGCATTGGTCTTGGGTTGGTCCTGACGCCGGTGAGCAGGCCTGTGGTGATGTCGGTCCAGGTAGAATGTCATCACCTGAAGCCATTGCGCATCAGGTATTGGGCGCCGCTACAGACAAGACCCTAACGGGTAAAAGGGTGGTGATCTCCGCGGGCCCGACCCGTGAACGTCTCGACCCAGTTCGTTACATCAGCAATTTTAGCTCCGGTAAAATGGGATATGCATTGGCCCAAGCTGCGCAGCAGGCGGGTGCTGATGTGGTGTTGGTGTCTGGACCGGTTGCGCTTCAAGTGCCAAAAGGTGTGCGTCTAGTGTCAGTAGAATCTGCGCAAGACATGCATGATGCCGTGATGAAAGCGGCGGTTGGCAGTGATCTGTTTATTGCCACTGCAGCAGTGGCTGATTACCGTCCCGAAACCACTGCCGCACAAAAAATGAAAAAATCAGACAAAACTTTATCTAGGACAATTGATTTGGTTGAAAACCCCGATATTGTTGCATCTGTTGCTAGATTAACAACGGGCCGGCCTTTCGTCGTGGGCTTTGCTGCAGAAACGCATGATGCCGTGGCTTATGGCCAGGACAAACGGGTTAAGAAACAGTTGGACATGGTAGTGATTAACGATGTGTCGGTACCTGGGTTGGGTTTTGGTAGCGACGATAACCAAGTGACTTTGGTGTCTTCTGAGATACAGGAATCCTATGGCCCTGCTGCAAAAATACGGATTGCGCAGTGGTTGATTGAAAAAATCGCAGACCACCTATAATAGGAAAACGCTGTGGCGAATATTCAAGTTAAGCTATTAGATGAACGTTTAGGTAAAGACATTCCCATGCCGGAATATGCCACGGCTGGTTCTGCAGCCATCGATCTGAGAGCCTGTACGGATGCAGACATGACCATTGCACCAGGACAAACCGTTTTGGTGCCGACGGGCATGGCGATTCATATTGCGGATCCCGGTCTGGCAGCCATGATCCTGCCCCGTTCGGGTTTGGGACACAAAAATGGCATTGTATTGGGGAATCTGGTGGGTTTGATTGATTCCGATTATCAGGGGCAGCTGATGGTGAGTTGTTGGAACCGTGGTGACACCCCTTTTGAATTGGAAGTTGGTGCGCGACTGGCCCAACTTATGTTGGTACCCGTGGTGACTATGGACATGCAGTTTGTAACAGAATTTGACGCCTCTAAGCGGGGGGTCGGTGGATTTGGTTCTACCGGAAAACATTAATGTCCGATAACTCATATTGGATGTTGTTTTATTAATAACGATAAGCATAAGGGAACTGTCGTGATGAAAGAGAAATCCTCTAAAAATGCGGAGGAGACCGGTAAAATCGGTTTGCTTCGGTATAGTATAGGAGGTATAGCGGTCAGTGTGTTGGCAATGTTATTGGTTACCTATTGGTTGGTATCCAGCGTCATGACCGGCGCAAATGACAAGCACCAACGCACCATTTTGGACGTCTATACCCAGCAAGTGACTAACAGCTTCGATCTAACTGTCGAACAGAAGCGACAGCAGGTTGCATCTTTGGCCGCATTTACCATGACCATAGAGGCGATGATGCTGCCCGACGAAGCCAGTCGTGAGCGTGCCGCCAATGTCCTAATGAGTCGTGTGGTAGATGCCGTCAACGTTCAGCTCATTCCAGTGGGCAAGGGTCAGATCAATAATAGCACTGTCCCCCCCATTAACTTTTCAACATTAGACATCATTAACCGCACTGAGCGCGGTGAAATTGTGCCGATGGAAGTGCTGTTCAACCCTGACAAAAAATACCTACAGATAGCACGTCCAGTGTTTCAGAATGACCGATTGATAGGTACGTTGATCGTGTTTTTAGATCCGTCATTTTTGTTAAAAACACTCGCTAGCTTGGATGTTAAGGGCAGTAACCTCACGTTGACACAGCAGTACAATGAAGGTGTGTCGAAAGCGGTGTTTACTGTGGGTGCGAAAAACGGCAATGAACCCATCACCCTCAAAACAGCCAACCGGCTTTGGATCGTTGGTTTTCAGCCTTCCGATCAAATAGCCGGTGCAACGGTAGTGGCAGCGAGCGATATTCTTCAGCCACTCATCATTGCGCTGATTATTGTTATATTGTCGATACTCATGACCAGTATCTTGCTACAAAGGACGGTTACCAAAGACGCTGGCGATTTTACGCGATATACAGCCAAACTCTTGATGGGTCAAACGGGTGAATTACCCGACTTTAAGCTGAGTTTGTTCTTGTCGATGGCCAAGCATCTGGCACGCGTCAAAATTAAAGCGAGGACCAGTTCCGGTCCTGAGGTGGCGCGCCCTTTTAATGAACCTGTAGACCATAGCGACGTGGAGTCGGTCTCACAGGTTCTTGCGACTCCAAAAGACGATTTTCTTGATATTGATATGATTGGCCGTGATGCTGATATTTTGGGCATTTCTGGTAACGATGCACAGGGTGAATCTGTTTCAGCGGTATCTGAAGCAATATTCAGAGCGGTGGACATCCAAGGCATTGTAGGGCGAACGCTAGACTCTTCAGTGGCCAAGCAAATCGGCAAAGCGCTCGGCAGTGAAGCTTATGAGCGTGGTGATCAAACCTTGATTGTGGCGCGAGACGGCCGTGTATCGGGTGCGGATCTGTCATCGGCCTTCATTGATGGCTTATTGGAAACTGGCCGCGATGTCATTGATATCGGTGCCGTACCCATACCAGTTCTGTATTTTGCGATGCAAGAACTTGGCGTGAGTTCGGGTGTCATGGTGACAGCAAGCCACATGCCTGCCAACGTCAATGGCTTTCGTATTATATTGGGCGGGCGAGATCTGCCTGCCAAGCAAATCAAAGGCCTCTACCACCGCATCAATAACGAGAACTTCTTGTCAGGCGAAGGCCGAATCCAAAAACAAGATGTCAGAGCTAAGTACATTAAACGGATATTGAAAGCGGTTGATGTGCCACGCAAACTAAAGGTGGTTGTTGATGGTGGACATGGTATTGCAGGCGGCTTAGCGGTCGAGCTGTTAACCGCGCTGGGTTGTGACGTCGAACCCTTGCACTGTGAGGTCGATGGTCGGTTCCCAGCACACCTGCCGGATCCAAGTAAGCCAGACAATTTACGAGACCTCATAGCGGCAGTGACAAACAAACAAGCTGATCTGGGCATCGCATTCGATGGTGATGGCGATCGTATTGGCCTTGTCACCAATTCTGGGCGCATCATCTGGCCAGATAAGCTCTTGTTGCTGTTTGCAAAGGATTTGTTAACCCGCAGCAAGAGCGCGACCATTGTGTATGACGTCAATTGTAGTCGGCGTCTACAGGGTCTTATCATCGGTTTTGGCGGCAAGCCAGTCATGTGCGCGACCGGCCGAGAAAGCTTGGTGAAGAGCCTCAAAGAATCGGGCGCCCTATTAGCCGGCAATCAGGCAGGTAATATTTTCTTTTCTGAAAAATGGCTGGGTTTTGATGACGCCTTGTTTGCTATGGTGGCATTGCTAGAAATATTGGCAAGAGACACGCAGTCGGTCGATGTGCTGTTCGAACACTTCCCTGATGATTTATCAACCCCTGAATTTATGGTTGATGTTGATCCAGATAAAAAGGTCTCTGTGCTAGATGCGGTCGTTGCTAATGCCACCTTTTCTGGCGGTGTGGTGACGAAGGTTGACGGTTTGCGCGTCGACTTTAATGATGGCTGGGGTTTGGTGAGATTACGCAAAACCCGTAATCAGCTAGCGTTTCGGTTTGAAGCAGACAATCAGGCAGCTATGTCGCGCATTCAAGAAGCGATCAAAGGCGCCGTCATGGCACAGGATGGATCATTAGAATTCCCGTTCTAGGCGACTAGGTAAGCGGGTGGGTGCCATCGGCAATAATAAAAGGTCTGCCGCAGCGGCAGGCCTTTTTGTTTAAAGGGGTTTAGATTATGGCGGCTGATAAGGCGAAGACCCAGCAATATGCCAGAGTATTAAGCGAAGCGTTGCCCTACATTCAACGATTCAAAGGCAAAACCATTGTGATCAAATATGGTGGTAATGCCATGACCGATGATGCGTTAAAGGAAAGCTTTGCACGCGACATTGTGTTGCTGAAAGCCGTGGGTATCAACCCCGTAGTGGTACATGGCGGGGGCCCGCAAATAGGCCAATTGTTGGAAAAGTTGAACATCCCTTCACGGTTTATCGATGGCATGCGCGTCACCGACACCGAAACCATGGATGTGGTTGAAATGGTATTGGGTGGACTGGTCAATAAAGATATAGTGAACCTCATCAATCAAGTGGGTGGCCGTGCGGTGGGGCTAACAGGTAAGGATGGTCAATTCATTCGCGCCAAACAAATGAAAATTCGCAGCGATAGCCCAGATTTAAAAGCCTCAGAAATTATCGATATTGGTCATGTCGGAGAAGTGGTATCCATCAATCCAGACGTGATTTCGATGCTGATGCAGGGCGACTTTATTCCCGTAATCGCGCCCATTGGCGTTGGTCAAAAAGGGGAGAGTTACAATATCAATGCTGACCTTGTGGCGGGTAAAATTGCCGAAGTAATGCAGGCAGAAAAATTGATATTGCTGACCAACATCGCAGGGCTCACGGATAAAAGCGGACAATTGATGACAGGGCTCAAAGCCAAAGAAGTCAGCGCGCTCATCAAGGATGGCACCATTTACGGTGGCATGTTGCCCAAGGTTACCTGTGCACTTGAAGCGGTTGAGCAGGGCGTTGTGAGTGCCCATATTATTGACGGTCGTGTCCCACATGCCACATTGCTGGAGATTTTCTCTGATGATGGTGTCGGTACCTTAATTACGAACAAAACAGTGAATTGAATAATGCGAAAACCCAGTGAACGCAAGCAAAGTATTTTAGAAGCCTTAACCCACATGCTAGAGACACAGCCCGGTAGTCGCATTACTACCGCCAAGCTCGCAGTAGAGGTCGGTGTTTCTGAGGCAGCGCTGTACCGTCATTTTCCGTCCAAAGCCAAAATGTATGAAGGGCTTATCGATTTCATTGAAGAATCGATATTCAGTCGGGTCAATAGAATCTTAGAAGAAGAAAAAAGCACGACACGGCGATGCGAGCTGCTCATGACCATGTTGTTGGCGTTTGCCGAACGCAATCCAGGCTTGTGCCGCATTTTAACGGGTGAAGCCTTGGCCGGAGAAACAGACTATTTGCGGGTTCGTGTGTTTCAGTTTTTTGATCGCATCGAAGCACAGTTAAAGCAAATCCTAAGGGAGTCTGATGTACGCAAAGATATTCGCGTCGTCGTCGATATGGGCGTGGCCGCCAACCTAATTTTGTCGGTGGCAGATGGTAAAATTGCCCAATACGTCCGATCGGATTTTCGTGTGAAGCCGACACAGGGTTGGAACTTGCAATGGGACAGTGTGCGCTATGGATTGTTTGAAGCGATCAACTAATGGGATTGTCGGTATCGGTTTACAAGGCTGACCAGTTTTTTGGTCAGCAGCGGTAACACACCCAGCAGGGCCAAAGAGAGCAACAGCGGTATCGACAGAATGTCAGACAGTGCATTTAATTTGGCTAGCTGCGTGCCGGCATTAACATAGAGTGCCGTGCCTGCGAACATGCCAACGAAACTGACCCAGAAAAAAGTCCAGACCCGAATCGGTGTCAATGCCATGGCCACATTGATTAAGAAGAAGGGAAACAATGGCACCAAACGAAGGGTGATCAAATAGTAAGCCCCATCTTTTTCAACCCCTGCATTGATTGCATTGAGTCGGTCGCCAAGCAACTTACTGATAAAGTCCTTCAGTAGGTATCGTGAAAACAGAAAAGCCAGGGTTGCTCCTAACGACGCAGCGGTTAGGGCTAATGCGGTGCCCTGTACCACACCAAAAAGTGCGCCACTTGCTACGGTCATAAATGCTGCGCCGGGAATGCTCAGTGCCGTCATGGCCACATAGAGCGCAAAAAAGAGCAGTTGGCTGGTAACGGGGTCGGCGGCGATTGCATCTGCGAGCCCTTGCTGATTGGTCTTAAGCCAGTCTAGATTCACAAACGCCAGTTGATCGCTGCTAATAATGACTGCCACCAGGGTGGCGATGGCAGTTGCGATAAGTATTTTTTTGACAGGTATGCGGGTCATTGTCTGCCCATTCTCGTTAAGGATTAACACAGTATGGTGGATACAGGGGGGTGCACCCAGGCAACACAAGTCCCTTATAGTGCTTTACTCTCGTAGTAAAAAGGCCGGTATACGCATATCGCGTGCTTTTAACACCTCAACGGTCGATTTCGCGGTGATACCGGATATTTCAGCGACACGGATTTTATCCAACTCAAACATCTGTATGTCTGCATCGATGCGGTCGTGAATCGCCTGAATATCCGCTTTGCGGCCTTCAATATCTGCTTGAACCTCATGTATTTGGTCCATCAACTCAGGCGTCACTGTTTTTCCAGAACGCTCAACGTTGGCAGCGGTACTTTGCAAGTCACTGAGCTCGCCTTTTTTGGCCGATAATTGGCCGTTAGTCAGGCTAATTTCAACATAAAGACGGTTGACCCAAGCAATCATGGCCTGGTCTACATCGTCAGGGGTCCGGTATAGTCTGCGCAGTTCTGCATCACGCGCCGCTTGATCTGCTGCGCGTTGCTGCTCAAGTCGCAGTGCAGCCTTTTCTTCTTCATTGAGTGCCCGAGGAACCACTTTGAGTACTTCACCACGCTCATTGAGTATGCTGTAGCCCTTTGGAACAAATTGCGGGGGAATTGTGCGATCGAGAACCGTGATGCCTTCATTATTAACGTAGCGATACAGGTTGGCAGCCCAAGCAGAGGTGGCAATAAGGCTAGCAGCCATCAAAAGAGTCAGTGTCGTTATGCGGTTCATCAATTCTCATTACCTATTGGTCGTTTGCTATATAAGCCGTCTGCAGTTTACCCTAACCTGTGGGAATATGGCTAGGGTGTCGTGGTGATGCCAAAGTCATCCCGATATTGTGCGATGGCTGCGGCATGCTTCTGAAGTGATACGTCATCTTTAATATAAGCGAGTAAATCGGTCAGTGTAATGATGCTGATCACAGGCAGGCCATACTGTTGCTCCAATTCCTGAATAGCAGACAGCTCGCCTTGGCCTTTTTCTTGTCGATCTAGCGCAACCAACACGGCTGAAATGTGAGCATCTGGCGTCTGTTCAAACAGGGTGATAACTTCTCTGATGGCCGTGCCAGCAGTAATCACATCATCAATAATAACCGTTTTTTCACCCAGCGCCGCACCCACTAACTGACCACCTTCTCCATGGGTTTTGGCTTCTTTTCGATTAAATACCCAAGGGACATTGATATCAAAATCTCGATACAGAGAAATGGCGGTTGCGGCCACTAAGGGGATGCCTTTATATGCAGGTCCGAAGAGGACGTCGACGGGCTGCTGTGAGCCCATTAATGCTTTGGCATAGAAGGTGCCGAGTAGGCTGAGTGCCTCACCCGTTTTAAAAAGACCAGCATTATAAAAGTAAGGGCTAACACGACCCGATTTAAGCGTATAGCTGCCAAATTTTAGAACGCCTTGATCAAGTGCAAATTGAATGAACTCACGTTGATAATTCTGCATGTCTGGTACTTTTCCTGTAGCCGCGATGTGTTATTGGTGGATCTGGCAATTATACCTGACTGTCTTATAAAAAAACCATGTGAAAGGAATTCGTACAAAAAGCACCGTTAATGGTCAAATTAGGGTAAAATTTTCTGAAATCGAAGCATGCATCCTCCTCATAATGACAATAACAACTGGATTGTGTGCTTGTATTCCTGTGCAGATGTTGGAAGGAAAAAATGAAAGTCGTTTCAGTAAACCTAAATGGTATGGCTAATGCTGTGGAGCGAGGCTTCGTGGATTGGCTAATAACGACGGATGCAGACGTAGTCTGCGTGCAGAATTTGCGTGCCAAAGAGTATCAACTTCCCAGTGTCTGTCTCGATGTTCCCGGATTTGAAGCATTTTTTGCAGATGCCGAAGCTGATGACTTTGGCGGTGTGGGGATTTATTGTCGTCAAATGCCCAAAGCCATTATTCGTGGTTTGGGATTTCCGCAATGTGATATCGAAGGTCGGTTTATACAGGCCGACTTTGAGATGTTTAGTGTCGGATCGTTTTTATTTCCCTATGCAGATGATGAAGACAGTCAAAACGCAAAGTTTGCATTCATGGAGCAATTCCAGTCGCATTTGAAGAAAACCCGCCGAAAACGCCGTGACTTCATTTTTTGTGGCACGACCCACATTGCCCACCGGACTATCGATTTGGGTAATTGGGCGCAGCACCAAAGGGAATCAGGATTTTTACCAGAAGAACGGGCGTGGATGGATCAAGTATTGGGGCCTATTCAATTTGTAGATGCCTTTAGAAAGCTGAATAAGCAAGAGTTACAGCATACCTGGTGGCCCTTTGACGAAGCACAACGATTCGGTACACGTATTGATTACCAGTTAATTACCCCGAATTTAGCACCTTATGTTGATAGCGTGCGTATCATCACCGAACCCAGATTTTCACCGCATTGTATGCTTGAAATAGAGTACGGGTTGGAATAGCCCGCATGACAGACTCCGGCCGTTTTTTGTAAGATTCCATAAGGATAGATAGGCTTCATGAAATATTTTGGACTGAATCGTTTTCAACACAGTACCGACAGTAAAGTCGGCTTGCTGCTTATTAATTTGGGTAGTCCCAGTGCACTGACCAACCGAGCTGTGCGGCGGTACCTGAAAGAGTTTTTATCCGATCCCCGTGTGGTTGAAATCCCCCGCTTGGTCTGGATGATTATTCTCCACGGCATTATTTTGCGCATACGGCCTGGCCGCTCGAAAGAAAAGTATGCACAGATTTGGACAGATAATGGATCACCACTGCTGGTCCACTCGCAACACCAAGCTGACAAAATGTCTAAGAAAGTGGCCACAATCTATGGTGATCAGGTTGTTGTGCGCCATGCCATGCGATATGGCGAACCACACTTGGAAACCACGCTAAAAAACATGCAGTTGGAAGGCGTCCGTGATTTGGTGGTTCTGCCTTTGTATCCGCAATATTCAGGCTCTACTGCAGGGTCCGTTTTTGATGAAGTTGCCCGGGTGTTTCAGTCGTTTAGATGGGTACCCAACCTTCAATTTATTGGAAGTTACCATGATAACCCGGTCTTTATTGATGCCTGTGTCGCGCGGATTCGTCGCCATTGGGAAACGGCACCTAAACCTGAGCGCCTGATGTTATCGTTTCATGGCACGCCAAAAAAATTCCTGATCGATGGTGACCCATATTATTGTCAGTGCTTGGCAACGAGTCGGCTGATAGCAACCCAGCTAGAAGCAGATGGTGTTGAAGTCGTGACTACCTTCCAGTCCCGATTTGGCAAAGCAGAATGGCTGCAGCCCTATACAGATAAAACCCTAGAATCTTTGGCCCATGATGGCATTAAGGATGTTCAGATATTTTGCCCCGGATTTGCAGCTGATTGTTTAGAAACACTTGAAGAAATTGCCATGGAGAATAAGGACGTCTTCCTAGATGCCGGCGGACAAACTTTTGGCTTTATCTCGTCTCTTAATGCTGAAGATGCCCATATTGACGCATTGTTAGACGTCGTGACTCCCTACCTACAGCAGCTTAGACCACGGCCAGATACACAGGCTCGTCATGAACGCGCGCAAGCTGCAGGGTATCGCCAAGCTTAAAGTTGAGCATAAATGCCAGAACTATTAATTGATAATACGTGGTTTATTGCGGCAGCCGCCCTGTTTGTGGGCGCCTGGGTGCAGACTTCAGTAGGATTTGGATTGGCCGTGGTGTCAGCGCCCATTATCGTGGTGGTATCACCCCTTTGGGTGCCTATTGTGTTAACGATGTCGGCCCTGTGGTTGAGCGCGGTGAATACCTGGGACCAGCGACGTCACCTAAATGCCAAAGCCATGGCGGTTCCCATGATTACCCGGTTGCCAGGCACGGTTATAGGGGTGTGGCTGTTAACGCAAATGTCGATAACAGCACTTCAAATTATCGTGTCATCCATGGTGCTATTGGCAGTCATTGTCACTTATTGGGCACCTCATTATCCTGCCAATCGATTGAATTTAGGCATTGCAGGCGCTATCAGTGGCTTGACTGGAGCAACGACTGCAATTGGTGGGCCTCCGATGGCAATCGTCATGCAACACGGTGATCCTAGGGAAACCCGTGCCAATTTAAGCCTGTATTTTACCTACAGCTGTATAGTGAGTTTAATCGGGTATTACTGGGCAGGGCTATTACACCTTGAACTATTGGTAGAGAGCATGTCATTCGCACCCATTATTTTGATCGGTTATTTCATTGGCGTGAAAACCCGTTATTTAATCGATGCCAAAAGATTTCGTTCAATATTGATGTTTCTCTGTCTCATCGCTGGCGTGAGCGCATTGATTGGAGCGCTCTGGTAAGCCGCGTGTAGTTAGACTAATCATCTGGCTGGATCCGTACGTCTGTAATCTCGTGCAGCGCTATCAACGTAGGGCAAGGTTGATGATAAGCACGTGATCTATAACTATTTCATTGACGCCTTAAACACGATTGATTCACAATTGCTGACACTTGTTGACAGTAAATTTACGATTCAGCCGTTTCATTGATCTACCTCACTTATTTTAATCAATTTTTGGATAATGTGTCGAGGTTACGAACCGTGATCTGCCTAGTCCCTTTTGTTATCACAAACTCAGGATCGACGAATCAGTATCACATTATATTGTTACAAGGAGAGACCATGAAAATGACAATGAGAAAGGCAGCTCTGTTAGCGGTGGCAACATCAGCCCTGCTATTGACTGCATGTAAAGACGAGGCACCGGTAGCAACAGCAGCAGTGGACGCTGCATTTGTTTACCCTGCCGAATGTGCAACCTGTCACGGAGATGACCCTGAATATGCATTGAAAGGCGCGGAGGCAGCATACGCCAAGTCTGGACACGCATTGGGCTTTGAAAGTGAAGAAGCTAACGCGTCATATTCGAATGGCGGCGGATGCCAGAAGTGCCATACACACGAAGGTTTTGTTAATTTCGTGAAGACTGGTGACGACGGTTCTGAAAGCTTCATCGAATGGCCGAGTCAGCCTGGCTGCTTTACCTGCCATAAGCCACATGAAACGGGTGATTTCGAACTCAGAACTTCTGCCGCTGTAACATTGGCAAATGGCGCTGTGTTTGATCAAGGTTCAGCAAATCTATGTGTGGTTTGCCACCAGAGCCGAAAGGACGTGAACACCGCGGCCGTTGAAACTAAGGCTGGTGATGTAAGCGGTCGTTTTGGACCACACCATGGTCCTCAAGGTGATACCTTCGCAGGAACTGGTGGGTATGAGTTTTCTGGAAAAACCTATTCAAGTTCTGCTCACAAGCTAGAAATTGAAAATGCGTGCGTAGACTGCCATATGGCATTGCCTGATGGACGTTATGGTCAGAATGCAGCGATTGGTGGACACAGCTTTGGTATGGGCGCAGAAGTTCATGGTTCAGAGAAAATTAACCTAGCGGCCTGTGCTGGTTGCCACGAAGGCATCAAAATGTCTAAAACTGGCTTCTATGATTACATGGCAGGCGGTGACTATGACCAAGACGGTACTGTAGAATACGCACAGGAAGAAGTACTGGGTTTACTTGATCGTCTAAATAACGATAAAGGAACTGGTGTACTACAGAAGCTAAGCACTCCATTCTATAAAGCTGATGGTAGCTGGAATGCAGTAGCTAAAGACTCTACTGTTGTACGCTCTGCACAAGAAATGGGTGCACTGTATAACTACAAGTCATTTGGTGAAGAAGACCGCAGCATGGGTATGCACAACCCAACCTATGTTGTACAACTGTTAATGGATTCTATTGCTTCATTGGATCCAGCATTCAGCACAGCTAACCGTCCTAAATAAAAAAGCCGGGACATTAGTTGATTAGTGAAAAGGCTCCCACCCATTGGGGGCCTTTTTTATGAAGGAAAAGCTATGAAAAGTGAAAGTAAAAGCGCTTTGTGGAAACCCGGATCTAAATGGATGTTGGGCCTTCCTGTAGGTGCGCTGCTTATGGTTGTGATCGGTATTTTTGCCACCATAGGATTTAACGGTGTCATTCACGCCACTAATGACAACGCCTTTTGTTTTAGTTGCCATGTGGGGATGGATACCATTGTTGAAGAATACCAAGCAACAGTGCATGGTGGCGCCAATCCAACAGGGTTTGCAGCAACCTGTTCAGATTGCCACGTACCTAAAGAGTTCTTCCCAAAAATGTTGGTGAAAATTAAAGCCACTAAGGATATCTACCATCAGTTGATGGGTACGTATAATTTAGAAAACTTTGAAAGTCACCGAACTGAACTCGCAGAGAATGTGCGTGAGGTGATGAAATCAAGAGACTCTAAAGAGTGCAAGAATTGCCATAATATTGCCACGTGGGATGTGAGCGCTCAGTCAGACAAAGGGCAACAGAATCACAACCAAGAGTCATGGGCAGAAAAGGGTAAAACCTGTATCAGCTGTCACATAGGCTTGGCACACAATAAGCCAAGATAAAATGCAAAAAAGGCGTGTAGATAACACGCCTTTTTAAATAGCTTACCGCCAATACCTGCTGGCTGATGGTCAGTATTGGTTGTCCTTCTGAATACTAAAGTTAGACGCTTCTTCGCCCAGATGCTTGGCGTCCGTTTCTTGATCCAGTTTTATCATTAGCCTCAAATCGTTCGGTGAATCCGCATGACTGAGAGCGTCTTCATAAGTGATCTCGCCTTCGCTGTAAAGGTTAAACAAAGCCTGGTCGAAAGTGCACATGCCAAGTTCAGTTGATTTCTTCATCAGCTCTTTGATGAGGTGTACATCACCCTTACGAATATGATCTGACATCAAGGGAGAATTGATCAATACCTCAATGACGGCCTTGCGGCCTTGTCCGTCCGGAGTCGGAACCAGTTGTTGGGCAATAATGCTCTTCAAATTGAGAGACAGGTCCATCCACAGTTGGCGTTGTCTTTCAGGCGGGAAGAAGTGCATGATGCGATCAAGTGCTTGGTTGGCGTTGTTGGCATGCAAAGTCGCTAAACACAGGTGGCCAGTTTCGGCAAAAGCCATAGCGTAATCCATTGTCTCACGGGTACGGACTTCGCCGATCATGATGACATCGGGTGCTTGTCGCAGGGTATTCTTCAGTGCAACTTCAAAGGAGTCTGTATCGATGCCCACTTCACGCTGACTGACGATGCAACCTTCGTGCTGATGTATAAATTCGATGGGGTCTTCGATGGAAATAATGTGGCCACGCGAGTTTCGGTTTCGGTGACCAATCATCGCCGCCAATGACGTTGATTTACCCGTACCTGTAGCACCCACAAATATAACCAAGCCGCGTTTGGTCATGGCTATTTTTTTGAGAATATCGGGCAGGCCCAGTTCTTCAAATCGGGGTATGCGCACTTCAATCCGGCGCAATACCATGGCAACCAAGTTTCTTTGATGGTAAGCACTCACACGAAATCGACCGATGCCACGTGCAGAGATAGCAAAGTTGCATTCACCGGTGTCCTGAAATTCATTGGCTTGTTTTTCTGTCATTACTGACAAGACAATTTCACGGGTCTTTTCTGGCGACAACGGATTTTTGGTCACTGGGACCATGGAGCCGTTGATTTTCATACTGGGTGCTACGCCCGCGGTGATGAAGAGGTCAGATGCCCCCTTTTCAACCATTAACTTCAGTAGCTTGTCGAATTCCATGTTGTCAATCCATCTTCAAAATAATTAAAAGGCGTCTGGCTGCTTGGCTTTGCTCTTCGCGACTTCGCGCGTGATCATACCCTTAGATACCAAGTTTTTAAGGCATTGGTCGAGGGTTTGCATGCCCATATTGCTGCCAGTTTGGATCGCAGAATACATTTGCGCGACCTTGTCTTCTCGAATCAGGTTACGGATAGCTGGTGTGCCGATCATAATCTCATGGGCAGCTACACGCCCACCACCCGTCTTTTTCAGCAGGGCCTGTGATATCACCGCTTGCAGTGACTCAGACAACATTGAGCGCACCATGGATTTTTCTTCCGCAGGGAATACGTCAACAATACGGTCAATGGTTTTGGCGGCTGATGTGGTGTGCAGCGTACCAAATACGAGGTGACCGGTTTCTGCAGCGGTAAGTGCCAGTCGAATGGTTTCCAAGTCTCGCAATTCGCCCACCAGAATAATATCCGGGTCTTCACGTAATGCGGATCGCAGCGCGTGATCAAAACCTAGGGTATCGCGGTGTACTTCGCGTTGGTTGACCAAGCACTTCTTCGACTCGTGAACAAATTCAATGGGGTCTTCGATGGTGAGAATGTGTTCAAATCGTGTGTCATTGACATGGTCTAACATGGCGGCCATGGTGGTTGATTTACCGGAGCCGGTTGGGCCCGTTACCAAAACCAAGCCACGTGGGTTATCAGAGATGTCTTTAAACACCTGGCCCATGCCCAAATCGTCCATGGTCAGTACTTTTGATGGAATGGTACGAAATACCGCACCGGCACCGCGGTTGTGATTAAATGCGTTCACACGGAAGCGGGCGACACCTGGTACTTCAAATGAAAAGTCGGTTTCTAAGAACTCTTCAAAGTCTTTACGCTGCTTGTCATTCATAATGTCATAAATGAGTGCGTGGACTTCTTTGTGGTTCATCGCCGGTAAATTAATGCGGCGTATGTCACCGTCAACACGGATCAGAGGTGGTAAACCAGCGGATAGGTGCAAATCCGAAGCTTTCTGTTTGGCACTAAATGCGAGTAATTCGGTAATATCCATGGTATTCCTCAGCGAAATCAGTTGGAAAGTCGCTGTGACAGCCTTTCCTTAGATGGTTACAATAGCATCCCATCTACATTAAATAGAAATGCGGTTGGTAGCTGTGAAGCAGACCGTATTGGAATGAGCGCTGTGTATAACGCACAGGGCAATACATCATAGGTCAGGCGTCAAAGCCGAGCTGCTGTAAACGGTCAATTATGAACAACATTGTTAATAGGTACAATGATATACGAACGATTGTGCGTAATGCTGCGCTGTGTCACAAACGTGCCGAAGATGTGGTTATGTTATTGCCGGTATCCAAACGATTTCCAGCGACAGACATTCGTCTGTTAGCGGAAGCGGGTTGTTTACAATTTGGTGAAAATTATGTTCAAGAAGCGCTCGAAAAAATGGCGCTATTGGAAGATTTAGAAATTGTTTGGCATTTCATAGGTCCCATCCAGTCAAACAAGACCCGCGATATCGCCCAGCACTTTGAATGGGTGCATGGTCTCGACCGAATTAAAATCGCCAAACGGTTGAATGAGCAGCGCCCTGCCGATATGAATCCACTCCAAGTATGTATCCAGGTGAATATCAGCAATGAACCGCAAAAGGCGGGGGTTAATATCGATGACGTCGTTGCTTTTGCTGGTGCGCTTGCGGCGTTACCACGGATTGAATTGCGTGGCTTGATGGCGATTCCTGCCGCCACGCTGACAGATTCCGAGCGTGCCGAACAATACCGCACCTTGAAAGAAGCCCAGTTGGCACTACAGCATACGTATCCGCGCTGCGATACTTTATCATTGGGGATGTCGGATGATTTGGATACCGCAATTGCCTATGGGTCTACGCTCGTCCGCGTGGGAACTGCGATTTTTGGCGCCCGACAGGCGCCACCTGACACATCAATTTAAGGAATAAACATGACCCAATTGGCTTTTATCGGTGCGGGTAATATGGCGTCCTGTATCGTAGCAGGATTGTCAGCACAGGCGCCCTGGGCAGACATATCGATTGCCGATCATAACCCAGAAAAGTTGGCGTATTTGGCGCAGACCTATGGCGTAAAACCAGCCACAACCAATCAGCTGGCGGTAGCGTCAGCGGATGTGGTGATTCTGTCGGTAAAACCCCAGGCAATGAAGGTAGCTTGCCTTGAAATCCGCGATGCAGTGCAACGACGCCGACCGCTTATCGTGACGGTGGCTGCTGGCGTTGAAACGGCTCAGGTGTCGGCTTGGCTAGGTGGCAATGTATCAGTCATTCGGGCGATGCCTAACATTCCTGCACAGGTGCAACAAGGCATGACGGGGCTGTATGCGGCAGACAGCGTGAGTGCCGCGGATAAGGCCGTGGCATCACAGATTTTTGCAGCGGTCGGTGCATCGATATGGGTGCCAAACGAGCATGATATGCACGCCATCACGGCAGTATCAGGCAGTGGCCCCGCTTATTTCTTCATGTTTATGGAAGCGATGCACCAAGCAGCCGTATCTATGGGGCTGGATAGCCAATCTGCCATGCAATTGGTCACACAAACTGCGCTTGGGGCTGCTACAATGGCGCAATCAGGGGATCTATCACCAGCGGCCTTACGGCAGCAGGTGACGTCCCCTAAAGGCACCACTGAACAAGCAATCATCAGTTTCGAGCATGATGGCTTGCGCACCATGGTGCAGCAAGCGATGATTGCGTGTGCAAAGAGAAGCGAGTCTATCGCTGAAGAATTAAGGTCTAAGGAGTAAGGTATGGCAGTGGGAATTCAAATCCTAGAGTTGGTAGTGCGAACAGCAACCTGGATATTTTTAATTGCACTGGTTGCGCGCTTTTTGGCTCAAATTGCCCGCGCCAGTTTTCACAACCCATTGGCTCACACCATCGTGGTGATTACCAACCCGGTGTTGCAGCCAGCCAGAAGAATCATTCCCGGCATTGCCGGTATGGACATTGCGTGTTTGTTCTTAATTTGGCTCACGCAGTGGCTATATGGTCTATTCATGGTATTTGTCGTACACGGCGCTGAGGTGTCTCTGCTTCAAATCGCTCTTTGGGCGTTGGTAGCCGTCGGCGGCATCTTTTTAGAAGTACTCCGTTGGAGCATGATCATCGTTGCGATCGGAAGTTGGATAACGGCAGGTCAAGGCAACCCGTTTATTGGTTTTCTCACGCAAATAGCAGAGCCCTTTGTGGCGCCCTTTAGGCGGTTTAACCTACAGATAGGCATGATGGATTTCACCTACCTATTGGTGTTTATGGTGATCATTATCTTAAAGGATATTGTGTTGATGAATATCGCCAGTGCAGTGCAGTACGCGCCACAATTTAGATTGTTTATTGGGATGTAAAGGCTGTCCACAGTGGGCACACCTCCGTCGTCAGAAAAGCGTTGGTTGCAAAATCCGTGAGAGGAAAGTGTTATGTCGGTTGAAAACACAGAACAGTCGGTTGGGAAGGTAGTGCCCCAGATGGCTGATTTTGACACCCCTTTGGTGCTCAGAAGTGGTCGTGTGTTGGACAGTTACCGACTCATGTACGAAACCTACGGCACGTTAAATGACCGACGCGATAACGCCATTTTGGTGTGTCATGCCCTCAGTGGTAATCACCACGCAGCAGGCTACCACCACGAAGATGATAAAAATCCCGGTTGGTGGGATGGAGCCATCGGCCCTGGGAAGCCCATCGATACCAATCATTTCTTTGTCATTGCACTGAACAATTTGGGTGGCTGTGATGGGAGTACCGGTCCCGCATCGATAGACCCTGCCACTGGAAAGCCTTTTGGTCCTGATTTCCCCGTGATGGACGTCAGTGATTGGGTGCAAAGCCAAGCACGACTCATTGATCGACTTGATATCAGGTGTTTGGCAGCCGTGGTGGGAGGGTCGCTCGGTGGCATGCAGGCTTTGCGTTGGGCAATTGATTTTCCTGACCGCCTACGGCATTGCGTCATGATTGCATCAGCCGCCAAATTGACTGCGCAGAACATTGCCTTCAATGAGGTTGCTCGTCAGTCGATCATGAAAGACCCGCAGTTTTGTGACGGCCGATATTTAGATGCCGGCGTCTACCCCAAACAGGGTCTGTCACTCGCCCGCATGTTAGGGCACATTACCTATCTATCTGAAGACAGCATGCGTGAAAAATTTGGACGTGACCACAAGAGTGGCACCCTGAATTTCAACTATGATGTCGATTTTCAAATTGAAAGTTATCTGCGCTACCAAGGTGAGCATTTTTCTCACCGATTTGACGCCAACACCTACCTGTTAATGACCAAGGCGCTCGACTACTTTGATCCCGCAGCAGACTTTGACGATGATCTTGTTGCCTGCCTAGCACAGGCAACCTGTGGGTTCTTGATTGTGTCATTTTCAACGGATTGGCGTTTTTCACCTGAGCGGAGTGAGGAGTTGGTGAACGCCTTGATGGAAGCTAAAAAATCCGTTGCCTATATGGAGGTCGACGCGCCTCAGGGTCACGATGCGTTTCTATTTCCCATACCCGATTACTTTTCTTTGTTGTCGATCTATCTCAAGCAAGCCTTGGTCGCGGAGGCACAGACATGAGAGCAGACTTAGAAATTATCTATGAGTGGATTTCCCCGCAGTCCCGCGTGCTGGATCTGGGTTGTGGTGATGGTGAGCTGTTGTCGCAGTTGCAGAAAACCCGTGCAGTGACGGGGTTGGGCATGGAAATCGAAAATGACAAAATCATTGCCTGTGTAGAGAAAGGGGTCAGCGTTGTAAAGCAGGACTTGAACAAGGGCTTACAGAACCTCAGCGACAAATGCTTTGATACCGTGGTTATGACACAGTCATTTCAGCAGTTGGATGCACCCCATTTGATGCTCGACGAACTACTCCGTGTCGGTCATGAAGCGATTGTAACCTTTCCAAACTTTGGACACTGGACCACCCGACGATATTTGGGATTCAAGGGACGGATGCCAATGAGTGAAGCCTTACCGCATATGTGGTTCGATACACCCAATATCCACCACTGTACCTTTAAGGATTTTGAGGTCTTGTGCCTAGAACGCAATATTCGCATCAAAGAACGAACGGTGGTCGACAGCACGCATCAAAGCCGATGGTTCATTAATTTATTTCCCAATATCCTGGGTGAAATCGCAATTTATAGGCTATCTAAATGAAAGCATTAATACTGGGCGTGGCCCTGAGTATCCTCAGCCAACTGACGTGGGCACAGGGCGAGCAAAAGCAAAGTTTTAACAATATTGAAGTGCATTACATGCTGCTTAACTCTACCGCATTGGATGTGAAGGTCGCTGAGGCTTATGATATCGCGCGCAGCGGCCGTTTGGGGTTTGTCATGGTTTCTGTACTCGAAATCATGCCGGGTAAACCGTTGCCGCAACCAATTCCTGCTATCATTGAAGCGCGATTTAAAAATCTGTTGGGTCAACAGCAAACGATCGTGCTCAGCGAGGTGCGTGAACAGGATGGTCTCTACTATGTGGGCACCTTCAGATTTGACAATGAAGACATATACCGATTTGAATTTGACGTTAAGACCACCGCAGACCAAGGCGCGCCGTATGAGGTTCGTCATCAGCAACGCATGTATTTTGAATAGGAACCGATTTTCTGATGTTTGACCAATTGGTGCTAGCCAGTAACAACCAAAAGAAACTCAAAGAACTGACAGCCTGTTTGTCACCCCTAGGCATCAGCCTAGTGCCTCAATCGGAATTTCAGGTCGATGATGCCGATGAAACTGGGTTAAGTTTTATCGAAAATGCCATATTAAAAGCACGGCATGCTGCATTGGCGACGGGGTTGCCAGCCTTGGCTGATGACTCCGGTTTGGAAGTCGATGCCTTGCAAGGTGCACCGGGTATCTATTCAGCGCGATACGCTGACGGGCTGGGTGATGCTGCCAATAACGACAAGTTACTCGCCGCCTTATCCGACGTGCCCAGTGAACAGCGCACCGCCCGCTTTCAATGCGTTATTGCCATCGTACGACATGCCACAGACCCCATGCCGTTGATATTTTCAGGGACCTGGGAAGGCTATATTCGTGAGTCCTTGTCCGGCACAACTGGGTTCGGTTATGACCCCCTGTTCCAACCGGTCGGCTTTAGCCTAACGTCAGCCGAAATGGCACCCGAAGAAAAGAATGCACTATCCCATCGCGGCAGGGCCGTAGCTGGGTTAACCACCTATTTCAACCACATTCAATCCGTTTCCTAGTAGAGGTTCTCCATGGCTTTGTATTCAATCGAACATCCCCTTATTCGCCACAAACTTGGCTTAATGCGTGTTGATGGCATCAGTACCAAAGATTTTAGAGAGTTGGCTTCAGAAGTAGCGACGTTACTGACGTATGAAGCGGGCCGCCAATTAGAAACCGAACAAGTGACCGTCAAAGGTTGGACGGGTGAAGACTTGGTTGTCGATCGCATCAAGGGCAAAAAAATCACCATCGTACCTATTCTACGTGCTGGTTTGGGCATGTTGGATGGCGTTTTAAACTTGATCCCGAGTGCAAAAGTGAGTGTCGTTGGCCTGTACCGCGATGAAGAAACGCTTGAACCCGTTGCCTATTTTGACAAGGTAATTGAAGACGTCGCTTCTCGTACCGCCATGATCATCGACCCGATGTTAGCAACGGGTGGCACCTTGATTGCTACCATCGACTTGCTCAAGCAAAAGGGTTGTAAGCATATTTTTGGTTTGTTCTTGGTCGCCGCGCCAGAAGGTCTAGAAAAAGTGTTTGCTGCACACCCTGATGTTGATATCTATGTCGCAGCAGTTGACGATCACCTCAATGAGAAAGGCTATATTGTGCCGGGCTTGGGTGACGCGGGCGATAAGATTTTCGGCACCAAATAAACGGGCCAACTACCTAAGTACATCGAACGTGGGCTGCAACGACACCGTGGCAGCCCTGACTTCTTGAGGACGTTATGACAGCTGCTCCCACGACCATTAAGTTTCATAAGCACAGCCAGCGACTCACCTTGGTGATCGAAGGCCATGAATCGACACTGTCGGCAGAATTTTTAAGGGTGCATTCGCCCTCTGCTGAAGTGCGCGGACACGGTGATTCCGATGGTGTGTTGCAAGTCGGTAAGAAAGACGTGCGTATTAAGAATATGGAATACGTGGGTAATTACGCGTTAAAGATTACTTACAGTGATGGCCATGACAGTGGCTTATATCATTGGCAGTATTTGGACTTCCTAGGAAAGAACCAAGAAGCGTTGTGGCAGGAATATCTTGAAAAATTAGAAGCTGCAGGCGCCAAACGCACCGCAGCTTTTATTGAATTGAAATCGGTTTAGTTCACCCCATTGCAACCTTAACGGGTTGCAATATCAATGCCCTCGGTCGCTACTGTCGCTAAGAAATCAATTTCATCCGGCGTAATCACGTACGGCGGCATCATGTACACCACATTGCCCAATGGCCTTAACAAGGCACCACGAGACAGTGCATGTTGATAGACCCGCATGCCGCGACGTTGCTTCCAGTCATAAGCAGTTTTACGGGCTTTGTCCTGTACCATTTCAATGGCCAACACCATGCCTGTTTGTCTTACTTCTGCGACATGCGCATGGTCACTCAAGTGGGCAGTGGCGCGTTTCATGTGGGCAGCCAGCATGCGGTTGTTTTCAATCACCGGCTCTGACTGAAAAATTGAAATGGTTGCCAACGCTGCTGCGCAGGCTAACGGGTTACCGGTATAGCTGTGACTATGCAAAAAGCCTTTGAGTGTGTCGTAGTCATGATAAAAAGCTTCATAGACCTTTTCGGTAGTCAGCACGGCACACATCGGCAAAAAGCCACCGGTTAATGCTTTTGACAGACACATGAAGTCCGGTGTGATCTGCGCTTGCTCGCAAGCAAACAGGGTACCTGTGCGACCAAAACCAACTGCAATTTCATCTGCGATCAAATGGACATCATAGGCATCACAGGCTTCACGGAGTTTGGTGATGTAAATGGGGTGGTACATGCGCATACCACCGGCACATTGAATCAATGGCTCAATAATAACAGCGCAGATCTCTTCGTGGCGCTCAGCCAATAGGGCTTCCATCGCTTCAAATTGTTTCAGACTATGGGCTTCCCAATCATCCTGTAGAAAGCAATCAGGCGAAGGTGCTGTGAGCGGCTTTAAAATAATGGGTTCGAAAATATCTTTGTAGAGTTCAACATCACCGACCGCCAAGGCGCCCAGCGTTTCACCATGATAGGAGTTGGCCAGATTCACAAACCGTTGTTTCTTTGGTTTCCCTGCGTTTTTCCAATATTGAAAACTCATCTTTAACGCCACTTCAATGCCCGCAGAGCCATTGTCAGCGTAAAATGCACGGGTTAAACCCTCAGGCGTGATTTCCACCAGCTTTTCAGATAATTCAATGATGGGTTCATGACTAAAGCCCGCCAATATCACGTGCTCAAGTGTATCGACCTGCTGCTTGATGGCATTTGAAATAATGGGATTGGAGTGGCCAAAGGCATTGACCCACCACGAACTCACTGCATCCAAATAGCGGTTGCCATCGAAGTCTTCTAGCCAGACGCCTTTGCCGGACTTAATAGGAATGACGGGCAGTTGTTCGTGGTCTTTCATTTGCGTACAGGGATGCCACAATACAGAAAGATCTCGTTGCATGAGTTGGCGGTTATTCATGAAATGTCCCCAAAGATACGGGGCTTAGAACGCAGCGCCGTACCTTACAGTCGAGTAGGTAAGATAGCTACACACCAAAGCAGACATCCATTGGCGTGGCTAAAATGGGTTCTGCTTCTTTCCAACCTTCTAATAAGCAGATGCCATAAAGGCTACCATAATGGCGGGCATTTTCCTCAGAATCCGCAAATTGTTGCGGAAAAGTGTCTTTCAGACGGGTAGCACACTGCACATTGGGAGTAACCAAGGCCTCACGGCATTGTTCTGCCGTGACGTCGAGGCACTGCAGTAACGGCACATTGGAGCACAGGGTGTCAGGGCCGTTGTCCTTCATAAATTGCAAAAACAGGCTCTGCGGAATGTCGGCGGAATACGCTTGGGTTGAAAAGCACAGTACGATCAAGGCTATCCACCGATTCATCTTATAGCTCCTTAACAATATTGAGGCTGGCATTGCTTTGGTTCATGGTATAAAAATGCAGATTGGATACACCCTCAGACACCAGGCGTTGGCACATGGCAGTGACGACTTCGTGGCCAAACGCCTTGACGCTAGCACTGTCATCTCGAAAGCCTTCCATTTTCTTTTGAATCCAACGGGGGATCTCTGCGCCACAGTTGTCACTAAAGCGTAGCAGGTTGCTGAAATTCAGAATCGGCATGATGCCTGGGGTGATCGGAACATCACAGCCAGCAGCAGCGACGCGGTCTCTGAAATACAGGAAGGCATCGGCATTATAAAAATATTGGGTAATCGCGCCTGAGGCGCCCGCAGATACCTTTGATACAAAATGCTGCAGGTCGCTGTCCATATCGCGAGCCTGAGGATGCATTTCAGGATAGGCAGCCACTTCAATATGAAACCGTTGTGGGAAATGTTTCTGAACGAACACCACCAGATCTTCTGCATAGGCAAATTGCCCTGAGCGACCACCCATGCCTGATGGCATGTCACCACGCAAGGCTACCAAACGATCAATGCCGTGGTCGGCATAGGATTCTAATAATTGCAGCACCTTGTCACCGGTTGATCCGATGCAGCTAATGTGGGGCGCGGTAGAAATGCCTTTTGCATGTAACGACAGTACGGTTTTAATGGTGTCTTCTTGGGTTGAGCCGCCGGCGCCGTAGGTCACCGAAAAGAATTCTGGATTCACTGCCGACAAGGATTCATGTACGGTCTGTAATTTATCCCAACCTTCCTCTGACTTGGGAGGAAAAAACTCAAAACTAATACCGGGTTTGGATGCCGTCATGGGATGCTCTCAATGTTGGGTTGTGACTTTATTATTGTATGGGATACCGACAAACGCTACCACCCTAGGGTGGTAGCGTCGGTGTTACTGCTTAGTACTTGTACTCTTCTGGCTTAAATGGGCCTGCTTTGTTAACGCCAATATAGGCCGCCTGCTTATCGGTTAGCTGGGTGAGCACGCCACCGAAGCCTTTCACCATTTCTGCAGCCACTTCTTCGTCCAGTTTCTTAGGCAGTACTTTGACGTAGATAGCCGCTGCTTGCTCTGCTTTTGGTAGGTCGGCGAACTTGCGTTCCCACAGATACATTTGTGCCAATACTTGGTTGGCGAACGAACCGTCCATGATGCGGCTAGGGTGGCCCGTTGCATTACCCAAGTTAACCAAACGGCCTTCGCTCAACAGGAGGATCGAATCGCCGTCAGCCTCACTGCGGTAAATCTGGTGTACCTGAGGCTTCACCTCATCCCAACGCCAGTTTTTACGCATGAATGCTGTGTCGATTTCATTGTCGAAATGGCCAATGTTACAGACCACCGCACCTGATTTAACCGCAGCGAGCATGTGCTGGTCGCACACATTGGTGTTGCCCGTGGTGGTGACAATGAGATCGGTATTTTGCAGCAATGCGGTATCAATATTGGCCGCAGTGCCATCATTAACACCGTTGATATAGGGCGATACAACCTCATAGCCGTCCATGCAGGCTTGCATTGCGCAGATGGGGTCAATTTCAGAGACCTTTACGATCATGTTTTCCTGACGCAGTGATGCGGCGGAACCCTTACCCACGTCACCATAACCAATCACCAACGCTTTTTTACCAGCCAACAGGTGGTCTGTTCCGCGCTTTATGGCGTCATTCAATGAATGTCTGCAGCCATACTTGTTGTCGTTTTTAGACTTGGTCACCGCGTCGTTAACATTGATGGCCGGCACTTTAAGAGAGCCCTCTGCCATCATGTCGAGTAAGCGGTGAACACCCGTGGTGGTTTCTTCAGAAATACCGTGGCAGTTGGCCAAGATTTCTGGGTATTTGCTGTGCAGCATTTCGGTCAGGTCACCGCCATCGTCCAAAATCATGTTCGCACCCCAGTCGGCGCCGTCTTTGACAATGGTTTGCTCGATGCACCACAGAAACTCTTCCTCTGTTTCGCCTTTCCATGCAAAAACAGGCGTGCCAGCATCGGCTATAGCAGCGGCGGCATGGTCTTGGGTTGAAAAGATATTACAAGATGACCAACGCACTTCAGCGCCCAAGGCAATCAGCGTTTCAATCAATACCGCTGTTTGAATGGTCATGTGGATACAGCCCATGATCTTGGCATCTTTCAATGGCTGATCGGCTAGGTACTTGGTTCTCAAAGCCATCAAAGCTGGCATTTCGGTTTCAGCGATTTCTATTTCTTTGCGGCCCCATGCGGCTAAGCCAAGGTCAGCTACTTTAAAATCTGTCATTGTTGTCTCCAAACACTGTGTGTTGATAATTAATTTGTTGGGCAACGCTGGCTTATAAACCAGCGGCGCTGCGTAATGCATCTACCTTATCGGTGCGTTCCCAGGTGAAGTCAGGCAATTCACGACCAAAGTGACCGTAAGCAGCTGTTTGTCTATAGATTGGTCGCTTCAAGTCGAGCATCTCGATGATGCCACGTGGGCGTAGGTCGAAAATTTCTGACACCAAACGGGCGATTTCGGATTCTGGAATCCTGTGGGTGCCAAACGTATTGATCGCAATTGAAGTGGGCTTCGCCACGCCAATAGCATAAGAAATCTGGATCTCACAGCGCTGTGCCAGTCCCGCTGCTACGATGTTTTTAGCCACGTAACGGCCTGCATAGGCAGCAGAGCGGTCGACTTTCGACGGATCTTTTCCTGAGAAAGCGCCGCCGCCATGTCTGGCCATACCGCCGTAGGTATCCACGATAATCTTGCGACCTGTAAGGCCGCAATCACCGACAGGTCCACCAATAATAAATTGGCCGGTAGGGTTGATGTGATATTGCGTGCCCTCGTGTAGCCACTCGCTCGGCAGTACTGGCTTGATAATGTGTTCCAGTACATCGCGCTGAAGTTCAGCCAGACCAATGTCGGCATGGTGTTGGGTAGACAAAACCACGGCGTCTACTGCAACTGGAAGGCCATTTTCATAACGCAGGGTTACCTGTGACTTGGCATCTGGACGCAACCAGTCTAGGGTGCCATTTTTACGTAACTCAGCCTGTTTCTCGACCAAGCGGTGCGAATAGTAAATCGGGGCAGGCATTAATACATCGGTTTCGGTGGTGGCATAACCAAACATCAATCCTTGGTCGCCAGCGCCCATGTCTTTGTTAGCGCCTTCATCAACACCCTGTGCAATATCATTCGATTGCTTGCCAATGGCATTCAACACCGCACAGCTGGCGCCATCAAAGCCGACATCGGAACTGTTGTAGCCGATATCCAAAATAACCTGTCGAACGATATCTTCCAAATCAACGTAGGTTTTGGTGCGGACTTCACCCGCTATAATCGCCATGCCAGTCTTAACCATGGTTTCAACGGCGACACGAGAATCTGGGTCGTCTTTAATAATCGCATCCAACACGGCGTCAGATATTTGGTCTGCCATTTTATCCGGATGGCCTTCAGATACAGATTCTGACGTAAATAATTGGTATTCGCTCATCAATAATGTCCTCACAGGCGTTTAGAGTTTAGAGAAAATTTGGCACTGAATTTGAAAGCCATTTCTCAACCCAACATAGGTAGTTTGAATCGGTTCTAGGCCGCTTTGGGCAGCCCATTGTTGTAATTCTTTGGGATCAAAGCCCAACCAGAGATCACCACAACTGTTGCGTGCCCAGTCCTGGTCGTGGCGACACAAATCGGTCACCAACAACACACCCTTAGGCTTGAGCAGGTTGGCCGCAGCAGCCAACTCTTGAGCGGGCAGTGCCACATGATGCAATACCATATTAAATACGGCAGCATCGACGGTTTGGTTTAGTCCTTGTAATTGTGACTGGTCACCGTGAATCAGGGTGACGTTGTTAAGGTTGTGGGTCTGGCAATGTACTTTGGCTTGCTCTAGCATGTCGCGCGATACATCCACCGCGGTGACCTGATCAAAATTGCGTGACAATACCTCGAGAAATTCACCGGTACCGGGACCAATCTCAACGGCATGCTGGTGGCCTTGTCCCTTGTTGAGCAACAACGCTGCAGCGACTTCTGCATAGCTATCAAAGCTAGCGATCAACTCCTGTTGTTGTTTGAAATCCATCGCGTGCTTGTCAAAAAATTCTTGCGACTGCAATACCCGCTCTTGTTGCACCATCCGCATATTTTCTTCGTGTTGTGACGTCAACACCTGGCTATCAAGGGTATTGATCAGTGCCGTCACCAAAGTAGGGTAGGGGCCTTCGTAGACCGCCCGGCGGTAATACAGGCTGTTGCCTTCTCTGCGGCTTTCAATCAAGCCAACGGCGGACAGCAGCTTAAGATGGTGGCTGAGGCTGTTCTGTTTGACACCCAATATATAACTCAGTTCAAGTGCCCCATAACTGTTGCGGCCCAGTATATGCAACAAATGCAGGCGCACAGGGTCTGCTGTCGCTTTTAAGCATTGGGTTAGGGCGTCGTTTTGGGCAGTCATATTTACAGCATCTGGATTCAATAAGCGTACTTTAGCAGGCAAACAGCGCTTGATCAATTCTATATCAAAATATTTTGATATAGATATTTAAAATCTGTCAACCTATCAGGCCTTTACCCTCTGTGGCCATTAGGTGACAATAGCGGCTCACTGATGAGGTGCTGGTTCAGGCAGCGCTTTTTCGTGCAATCAAAGCGGTAAAGCAGTTCAAGTAACTGTTGGCTATCATTGACGCCAAAGCATCGATGATGCCGTTTTGGTCACCATTAAATTACTATCCAATTGAGGATTTTAGTATGCCCGTCCGTTCTGATCTGGCTAATGCCATTCGTGCTTTGAGCATGGATGCTGTTCAAAAAGCAAAATCTGGCCACCCTGGTGCCCCAATGGGCATGGCTGATATTGCCGAGGTGCTGTGGAATGACTTCCTAGTTCATAATCCATCGAACCCGAGCTGGTTCAACCGCGATCGGTTTGTGTTGTCCAATGGACACGGCTCTATGCTGTTGTATTCATTGTTGCACTTGGCTGGCTACGATCTCTCAATTGACGATTTGAAAAACTTTCGTCAGTTGCATTCAAGAACACCGGGTCACCCTGAATACGGTTATGCACCGGGTGTTGAAACCACCACTGGCCCATTAGGTCAGGGTATTGCCAACGCAGTGGGCATGGCGATTGCTGAAAAAACCCTCGGCGCACAATTCAATAAGCCCGATGCCAGCATTGTTGACCATTATACCTATGCCTTTTTGGGCGATGGCTGCATGATGGAAGGTATCTCTCACGAGGCATGCTCATTGGCAGGCACCTTGGGATTGGGCAAATTGATTGCATTTTATGACGACAATGGCATTTCCATTGACGGTGAAGTAGAAGGCTGGTTCTCAGACGATACACAGAAGCGATTTGAAGCCTATGGCTGGCAAGTTATTCCGCGTGTTGATGGCCATGACGCTGAAGAAATTCGTCAAGCCATTATCACCGCGCGTGAAGAAACGGGTCGTCCTACCCTTATCTGTTGCAAGACCATCATTGGTTTTGGTTCCCCGAACAAGCAAGGCAAAGAAGATTGCCATGGTGCACCACTGGGCGATGAAGAAATTCGTTTGACCCGTGAGCAGCTAGGCTGGCCGCATGCCCCGTTTGAAATTCCAGCTGACGTCTATTCCGGTTGGGATGCCAAGCAGAAAGGTGCCGCTGCAGAAAATGATTGGAATGATGCTATGGCGGCCTTCGCCAAAAGCCACCCAGAATTAGCGGCGCAGTTTACGCGCCGTATGACGGGTGATTTGCCAGCCGATTTTGAAGCGCAGTCTGCGGCGATTATTGCTAACGTGAATGCCCAGGCGGCCACCATTGCGAGTCGCAAAGCATCACAGAATTCCATTGAAGCCTTTGGTCCCTTGTTACCGGAGCTGTTTGGTGGCTCAGCGGATTTGGCTGGCTCAAACCTGACCCTGTGGTCTGGCTCAAAAGGTATCTCTGCTGAAGATCCATCTGGCAACTACTGTTTCTATGGTGTCCGTGAATTTGGTATGAGCGCCATCATGAACGGCATGGCTTTGCACGGTGGTTTTGTGCCCTATGGCGCCACCTTCTTGATGTTTGTTGAATATGCCCGCAACGCCGTGCGTATGGCGGCACTTATGAAGCAGCGCAGCATCTTTGTTTACACCCACGATTCAATTGGCTTGGGTGAAGATGGCCCAACCCACCAACCTGTTGAGCAAATCGCTTCGTTGCGTATGACACCTAACTTGGTGAACTGGCGCCCTTGTGATGCCGTTGAATCGGTAGTGGCTTGGAAAGAAGCTTTGACCAGAGATACCGGTCCTACGACCTTGATCTTCTCGCGTCAAAACTTGCCACACGTTCAACGCTCGGCCTCTGAATTGGCGAATATTTCGCGCGGCGGCTACGTGATAAAGGACGCGACTGGCACGCCAGACGTCATATTAATTGCAACCGGATCTGAAGTGTCATTGGCACTGGAGGCCTGTACTGCACTAACGGCTGCCGGACATAAGGTACGCGTTGTGTCTATGCCGAGTACTGATCAGTTTGATATGCAAGACGCTGCCTATAAAGAGTCTGTTCTGCCTGCCGCGGTCACGCGACGTGTTGCAGTGGAAGCTGGTATCAAAGATTTTTGGTATAAGTACGTTGGTTTGAATGGTGCCGTTATTGGTATGGAGACTTTTGGTGAGTCTGCACCAGCCAACCAACTGTTTGAGCATTTCGGTATTACGACACAGGCTGTCACAGCAGCGGCGGAAGCCTTGCTGAAAGGCTAGTCGCCCCGCACTGAATATCCCGCACAGGCGCTAGTCTCTGCGGGATTTTTTTTGGCTATGAATCATCCGGTTACAGGGAGCCTATTGCGACAGTTGGATAGGGGGCTACCACACAGAGATTTGATAATTCATTTCCGCGGTATTATAGTTGTTCATTGTCTGCACCGATTCGACATGCGAAAAGGTACGATAATAATTAAAATAAATGAGCTCTTGTCGATGTTCTGCTATGCAAAACTGACCAAGATTGCTACCTTAGTAGCAGATTTAATGATGTCTGATTTGAAAAAAACAACAGTCTAATTGACACGAATGAAGGGGATCCACATGAAAGGTATCTTTAAAATTGCTGCAGTATCTGTCCTAACGGTCAGTGCTTCATTGGCACTTGCTGCACCAAAGTTCGCACCAGCAGTGGTATATGACCAAGCTGGTAAGAATGACAAATCATTTAACGAAGCCGTATACCGTAATGGTGTTTTGCGTTTTGCTGCTGACTTCGGTCCAGTTGTTGCTGAATTTGAGCCACAGAGCGAAACTCAGATGGAACAGGGTCTGCGTCGTTTGGCACAGAAAGGCCGTAGCCCAATTATCGCTATTGGCTTTACCTTTGGTTCTGCTGTTGAAAAAGTGGCCAAGGAATTCCCAGATCTACAGTTCGCCATCATCGACATGGTCGTTGACCTACCAAACGTTCAGTCAATCGTATTTGCTGAGCACCAAGGATCATTCCTAGTAGGTGCATTGGCAGCGATGGCAAGCGAAACTGATAAAGTTGGCTTTATCGGTGGCATGGATATTCCTTTGATCCGTAAGTTTGCTTGTGGTTATGCGCAAGGTGCTAAGTACGTTAACTATGAAGTTGAAGTATTCGAAAACATGACAGGTACAACACCTGCAGCTTGGGGCAACCCAACCAAGGGTGCTGAGTTGGCACAAGCGCAAATCTCTAAAGGCGCTGACGTCATATTTGCTGCCGCTGGTGGTACAGGTATCGGTGTTTATCAGGCAGCAGCAGACGCTGGTGTTTACGCCATTGGTGTAGACAGCAACCAGAACTACATGCAGCCAGGTACCATGTTGACTTCTATGTTGAAGCGCGTAGGCGTTGCAGCATACGATTCATGGAAAGAAGCACGTGACGGCACTTGGAAAGGTGGCTTCAAGGTGATGGATCTGACTAACGGTGGTGTTGATTGGGCGCTTGACGACTACAACTCTAGCTTGATCACAGCAGACATGAAATCTTGGGTTGAAGAAATCAAAGCTGATATCAAATCAGGTGAGATCGTTGTACATGATTATATGTCTACCAACAGCTGCGAAATGTAATTTACATTTTTTAGCCTGTACCTAAAAAAGCGACCTTCGGGTCGCTTTTTTGTGTTTGACGGGGCTGTAAAGGGGTTCTTTTTCACAAATCAGTTGAATCAAGAAAACATCACTTGGACGGTCGCCAGTGTTATCGTAAAATTAGACATCAAAAAAATAAACATGGTTGCCGACATAATTGCAGGCCGCCAGTATGAAAAGGTGCTGCTATGACAGATTCCTATGCGATTGAACTGCAGGGTATCGATAAAAAGTTTGGCGACGTTCATGCCAACAAGGCGATTGACCTCCAAGTCCGAAAAGGCTCCATTCATGGTATCGTCGGCGAAAATGGTGCTGGCAAATCGACCTTGATGAGTATCATTTATGGCTTTTACCGCGCTGACGCGGGCCATATCCGTATCAATGGCAAAGAAGTGCGCATCAACGGTTCTCAAGACGCGATTGCAGCTGGGATTGGTATGGTGCATCAGCATTTTATGTTGGTTGAAAACTTCACCGTACTTGAGAATGTCATGCTGGGTACCGAAGGCGGTGCAGCCCTAGATAAGGGAAAGGTAGCAGCCCGTGCCGAATTAGAGCGTCTTGAAAGAGACTATGGTTTGGAAGTTGACCCTGACGCCATTATTGAAGAGTTGCCGGTTGGTTTGCAGCAGCGGGTCGAAATCCTCAAAGCCCTCTATCGAGGCGCCGAGATTCTCATTCTTGACGAACCAACGGGTGTTTTGACCCCGCAGGAAACCGAACACCTCTTTAAAATCCTCAAAGCGCTGAGAGATCAGGGCACCACGGTTATTCTGATTACCCACAAACTGCGAGAAATCATGGCGGTGACCGATCATGTGTCGGTGATGCGTCAGGGCGGCATGGTGGCTCACGTTGACACAGTGGATACCGACCGCAATGCCTTGGCCGAACTCATGGTAGGACGCAAGGTTCGATTTACCGTTGATCGCATTGCTCATGATGCAGGCGATGTTCGGTTAAAAGTTGAGAATTTGGTGGTGGAGCGCGAAGGTGTGCGGCTTATTAACGACCTGAGCTTTGAAGTGCGTGCTGGCGAGATATTAGGTGTAGCAGGGGTTTCCGGAAACGGGCAATCGCTGTTGATGAAAGTGCTGGCAGGTATCGAAGGGTTCACGTCCGGTAAAATCACCCTCAATGGCCACGAATTGTTACCTACGACAACGACCTCGCCCTTGGTGGTTCGAGAAATGGGCGTCGGGCACGTGCCTGAAGACCGCCATAAAATGGGTTTGATCAACAAATTTGATGCCAAAGAAGCCTTTATCATGGGCTATCACAAGTCAGACAAGTACAACAAAGGCTGGCTGCAGGATAAAAAGTTTATCCGTCAAGATACCCAAGAAAAAATGACTACCTGGGACGTCCGACCCGACGACCCAGATTTAAAAACCGCCAGCTTTTCAGGCGGCAATCAGCAGAAAATTGTGATTGCACGAGAAGTAGAGAAAAATCCGGATGTGTTTTTAGTCGGCCAGCCTACGCGCGGCGTAGACATCGGTGCCATTGAATTTATCCACAAGCGGGTGATGGATATGCGCAACGAGGGTAAGGCTGTGTTACTGGTATCTGTTGAATTAGACGAGATCATGAGCCTTTCCGACCGCATCGTTGTGATGTACGCAGGCAATATTGTCGGTGAATTGAAAGCTGAGGCAGCCGACGAGAAAACCTTGGGATTGATGATGGCCAATATTATGCCAGACGATGTTGATACGACAGTTAAGGAGTCCGCTCATGAGTAGTCAGCGAATACCGGGGTGGATTAACTACGCGGTTGTCCCCTTAGCCAATATATTGATGGCATTTTTTGTGTCAGCGTTGGTTTTTGTGTATGTGGGTGTTGATCCCATAGATGCTGCCAAAGTGATGTGGGAAGGCGCTTTCGGTTATTCCGAAGGCTGGGGATATACGCTGTATTACGCCACGGGATTTATTTTCACTGGCTTGGCGGTGTCCATCGCTTTTCACTGCCAGTTATTTAACATCGGAGGCGAAGGTCAGGCTTACTTTGCCGGTCTTGGCGTTGCACTGGTGTCCCTCTATTTGGGTGATGTGCTACCTTTTTGGCTGATGATGCCGCTGTTGATTATCGCGGCTGGTTTGTTTGGTGCAGGCTGGGCGTTTATTCCTGCTTACCTCCAAGCCAAACGTGGCAGTCACATTGTGATTACCACCATCATGTTTAACTTTATTGCAGCCAGTATCATGGCTTACTTTCTGGTTGAGGTGCTAAAACCACCTATGAGCATGGCGCCAGAATCAGCCGTATTCCCTGTCTCCAGTTGGATTCCTAAGATGCATGACTTCTTAGGTGCCTTTGGCTATGAAATGACAGCGACGCCTCTGAATTTGACCTTCATTTTTGGTCTAATATGCGCAGTGTTGGTCTGGTTCTTTTTATGGAATACCCGTTGGGGTTATGAAATACGTGCCCAAGGTTTTAATCCCAGTGCCGCAAAATATGCCGGCATCGATCCGATCAAAATTACCCTGCTCACCATGGCCGTGTCTGGCATGCTAGCCGGTTTCTTTGCACTGAATACGCTGTCAGGTGACATGCACCAGTTGAAACTCAACTATGTGGCGGGATTTGGCTTTACCGGTATCGCGGTATCGTTAATGGGCCGTAACCATCCAGTGGGTATTGTGTTGGCCAGTATTTTGTTTGGATTCTTATATCAAGGTGGCGCGGAGCTGGCCTTTGAATTCCCTGGTATCGATTCGAAGATTATTGTGGTCTTACAGGGTTTGATCATTCTGTTTAGTGGTGCATTGGAATATATGTTTAAACCGAGTATCGAAAAACTCTATTTGAAAGCCACCGGGTGGCGCGCGGACAAAGAGGAGGCCCAAAATGCTTGATTTTTGGTTTAGCTGGGTCATCTTACCCCTCGATAGCATGATGCGTTTGTCTACGCCTTTGGTTTTGTTGGCGCTGGCAGGCATGTTTTCAGAACGGTCTGGTGTAGTGAATATTGCATTGGAAGGCAAACTATTGGCTGCAGCCTTTGCTTCAGCATCAGCCGCGGCAGTCACAGGTTCAGCGTGGATAGGTTTATTGGCGGCGATTGCAACCACTATTATGGTTGCGATGCTACATGGCTTTGCCACCATCACCCATAAAGGTGACCAAATCGTTTCGGGTATGGCGATCAATATTCTGGTTGCTGGTATCACGGTAATTCTGGGACGCCTGTGGTTTAACCAAGGTGGACAGACGCCTAACCTTCGAGGTGATGCGCGTTTTCAGGGGATCGATTTCCCAGGTGCCGCATGGATTCAAGAGAACGTTCCCTTTGTGGGATCGGTCTATGGCGAAATACTCAGTGGCCACTCAGTCATGCTGTATCTGGCATACTTGATGGTACCCATATCTTGGTATGTGCTGTTTCACACCCGATTTGGCTTACGTTTACGCGCCGTTGGTGAAAATCCAGCTGCCGTGGATACCGCGGGTATCTCCGTGGTAGCCATGCGTTATAAGGCGTTGGTGGTCTGTGGTATTTTAGCCGGCTTTGCAGGCACCTACTTGGCCATTGGCGGTAATACCGCGCAATTCATGCCGAACATGAGTGCAGGTAAAGGCTATATCGCCTTGGCAGCGCTGATCTTTGGTAAGTGGCGTCCTGTGCAAGCCATGATGGGGTGTTTCTTGTTTGGTTTGCTTGAAGCCTACGCAATCCGATTGCAGGGTGTCGAAATTATGGGTATTGGCACGGTGCCCGTGCAGTTTATTGAAATGGTGCCCTATGTATTAACCGTGGTGCTATTGGCGGGCTTTATCGGACGTGCGAATCCGCCCAAGTCGGTTGGTGTACCCTACAGTAAAGAACGCGAGTAGCGCAGTAATTAGGGTGCCATGTGCACCCTTTTTTCGGTTTACAAACAGGTAATGACAATGAGTGAAAAGACAAAGGTGTTATTGGTTGGCGGGACGCACGGCAACGAATTGACCGGTGTTCATTTGCTGCAACGCTGGCAAGCTGCTCCCGATGAGTTGGTGCGCCCGAACCTGACTGTGACCACGTTGTTCGCTAATACGGCCGCGTGGCAAGCCAATCGTCGTTACCTTGATGCCGATTTGAATCGCCAGTTTGCGCAGTCTGACTTACAGAATGAGACAATCACGCACCAGGAAGGGCGTTTGGCCAAAAGTATTGCCGCGCAGATTGGACCGAAAGACCAACCCAAGCATGACTTTATTATTGATCTGCATACCACGACCGCCAATATGGGGATCACTCTGGTATTAAACAGTGACTGTGCCTGGGCACTGCGGGCTGCCGCTTATGTCCAACAGCACATGGCAGGGGTCGTGGTCATGTCGAAAACCACCGATCGAATGGAAGACACCTTTCTGATTTCCATGGGGCGCCAACGGGGAATTATTGTAGAAGTGGGGCCAGTGCCTCAGGGTGTGCTCAATGGTCAGGTGTTTGAAGATACAAGAATCGCCGTCGGACACCTACTGGATTATCTGAGCACCATGGCGCAAAACCGGTCTTTGCCCGATACCATCAATGCCTATGAGTTTGAGGCTAAGGTGACCTATCCGGTTGATGATACCGGTGCGATCATAGGTATGATTCATCCGGCATTACAAAACCGAGACTACCATCCAATCTCTGTCGGTGATCCGGTGTTTTTGGTACAAACAGGTGAAGTGATTTCCTATAACGGGGCGAGCGGGTTGGTCGGTGGTTTTATTAACGAGGCTGCCTATTATGACCAAGCCCATGCCTTTAGTTTGTTGCGTCCCGTGGTACTCAAGGTGCTGTGATAGCACCCTAAGTCGGCTTAAACGGGCTAGATCAGCTGTTTGATTCTGGCTTTGAGCAAATCAATAGCGACACGGTTCTTACCCCCTTTAGGCACAATCAAATCGGCAAATTGTTTGCTCGGATCCACAAACTCCATAAACATCGGGCGGACCGTATCTCGGTACTGTTTCACAACCGATTCGAGGGAGCGTTCTCTTTCTTCAATGTCCCGTTTTAAACGCCGTAATAGGCAGATGTCTAAAGGCGTATCCATATAAACACTGGCATCTAAGCGCTTGCGTATCGCCTTATCGACCAGCAACAAAATCCCTTCAATAATGATGATTTTACGGGGTTCCATCTCAATAAAGTCATCAATGCGGTTGTGAATCTTATAGTCATAAACTGGGACTTTAACGGGTTTGCCGGATTTGAGTTCATCCAAATGGTGTACCAATAGACTATGATCAAAGGCGTTGGGGTGGTCATAGTTGGTTTTAATGCGGTCTTCCATCGCCATGTGGGTTTGGTCTTTGTAATACGAGTCTTCTTTCATGATCGAAATGTAGGGCGCGCCGAGTTCATCTTTGAGTTCGTTATAAATGGTTTCAGCGAAAAGACTTTTGCCAGAGGCAGACGCGCCGGCAATACCGATAACAATGGGTTTCATGGTAGGGAATGTCCCGAAAAATAAAAATCATTCTATAGCAGGGCCTAGACGAAGTCATGGTCGGAGGTGAACAAAACCCTGTGGTCAATGTCCATGTCTTTGTCCACAAAATCTGCTGCCATAAATGGCATAGTTGGTTACAATAAGTCACTTCTTTTTGTCTCGTATACAAGGAACCGCCATGACAGTGATAAAAATGACCGATCTTGACCTCAAGGGCAAACGGGTTTTAATCCGACAAGATCTCAATGTGCCTATCGACGACAACGGTCAGGTGTCGAGTGACGCCCGTATTCGCGCATCATTGCCAACCTTACAGCAGGCTTTGGATCAAGGTGCACAGGTCATGGTGATGTCCCATCTGGGGCGTCCCAAAGAAGGCGTATATGATGAGCAGTATTCCCTAGCCCCCGTGGCTGCGTATCTCGGAAAGTTGCTAGGACGGCAGGTACCTGTGGTTAAAGATTGGTTGTCTGGTGTTGATACCCAAGAGCGCTTGGTGGTGCTTGAAAATGTGCGCTTCAATGTCGGTGAGGGTGCTGATGACGAAGCCTTGTCAAAACAAATGGCGGCACTGTGTGATGTCTATGTGATGGATGCCTTTGGTACTGCGCACCGTGCACAAGCATCGACCCATGGCGTCGCTCGATTTGCCGCTGTAGCCTGTGCAGGGCCTCTACTAGTGGGTGAGCTTGATGCATTAGGTAAAGTGATGGCGCAGCCAGAACGTCCGTTGGTGGCGGTAGTCGGTGGTGCGAAGGTGTCTACCAAATTGACCGTATTGGATAGCCTGTCAACTATCTGTGACCAGCTGATTGTAGGCGGCGGCATATCCAATACCTTTATCGCAGCCCGTGGCCATAATGTCGGTAAGTCATTGTATGAAGCCGATTTGTTGCCCGAAGCACGTGCCTTAATGGACAAGTTGGACATTCCAGAAGTGACCGACGTGCGCACAGCCAAAACCTTTTCGGCGGATGCGGTAGCAGAAGTGAAATCAGTTGACGCCGTTGAAGATGACGACATGATTTTGGATATTGGTCCTGATACAGAAGCGCGGTTTGCCGCGGTGTTGAAGAATGCCAAAACCATTATGTGGAATGGTCCCTGTGGCGTATTTGAATTTGATGCCTTCGCACAGGGCACAAAGGCCGTGGCAGATGCCATTGCTGATAGTGATGCATTTTCAGTGCTGGGTGGCGGTGATGTGATTGCAGCGGTTCAGAAATTTGGTATGGAATCGCGTTTTTCCTATATCTCGACCGGTGGTGGTGCCTTCTTAGAATTTGTTGAAGGCAAGACATTACCGGCTGTGGCGATATTGGAAGCACGCGCGAAGGGATAATCGGACTAGGGTTTGCCTAGCCATCAAATAATTGATTGGGGAACGACAAATGACTCAGAAAATTTCAGCAAGCGTCAAACCAGGCGTGGTATCGGGTGATGACTTACAAACCATCTTTGCATTGGCCAAAGAAGGGCAGTATGCCTTTCCAGCCGTTAACGTGGTAAATACCGACTCGGTGAATGGTGCGCTTGAAGTAGCGGCCAAGGTAAATTCACCTATCATTGTGCAGTTTTCCAATGGTGGCGCACAATTCTTTGCTGGTAAGGGCCTCAAACTTGAAGGGCAAGAAGCACAAATTATTGGTGCCATTGCTGGTGCAAAGTATGTGCATGAAATGGCAGCGCATTATGGTGTGCCCGTTATTCTGCACACCGACCATGCGGCCAAAAAGCTGCTGCCTTGGATCGACGGTTTGCTAGACGCGGGTGAAGCGCATTTTGCTGCGACCGGCCGCCCATTGTATTCCTCTCACATGCTCGATTTGTCAGAAGAATCATTGGAAGAAAATATCGAGACCTGTGCGCGTTATTTGGAGCGGATGGCCAAAATTGGCATGACCCTAGAAATTGAACTGGGTTGTACTGGAGGCGAAGAAGACGGTGTTGATAACAGCCACATGGACAACTCCATGCTCTATACCCAGCCAGCCGATGTCGCATTCGCCTACGAAACACTGTCTAAAATTAGCGACCGCTTTACCATCGCGGCCAGCTTTGGCAACGTCCATGGTGTTTATAAGCCAGGCAATGTGAAGCTCACACCGATGATTTTGCATAACTCACAGACGTTTTGTTCTGAAAAATTCGGTTTGCCAACCAACAGCCTGAACTTTGTGTTTCACGGCGGATCAGGTTCGACCGCAGCAGAAATCAAAGAAGCCATTAGCTATGGCGTGATCAAGATGAATATCGATACCGATACCCAGTGGGCAACGTGGGAAGGTGTGCTTGATTATTACAATGCCAATGCAGGTTACCTGCAGGGGCAGATTGGTAATCCCGATGGTGAAGATAAGCCGAATAAGAAATACTATGACCCGCGTGCCTGGTTGCGTAAGGGCCAAGAGCGTTTTATCACGCGTTTAGAGCAAGCATTCACCGAACTGAATGCCATAGATCGTTACTAGGTGTCATGTGCTAAAAAGGCCGCATGAGCGGCCTTTTTTATTACCTGCAGTTTGCTAGGCTGTAGGGATTTTTTCCGTATCCCGTATCCCGCATCCCGCATCCCGCATAGCCTTATTTTACAAACTGCGCCACATACGAGCACGACGCCTGAATCTGTCTACCCTGAGATGTTGCCCACGCGAATCCTACCTCAACCAACTGTTTGGCCACGCCACGTCCTCTAAAACTGGGTGGGACAAAGCTGTAATTGAAATTAATGCGGTCGTCGCCTAGCAGTTGATAGGTCAGCAGGGCTTGGTCTTGGCTACCGGCCAGTACGCCAATAAATTGGCTTTGGGCAGGCAGGTGTTGAATAGAAATGGCAGCGTCGGTCATCAGTCTCTCCTTAACGTTAAGCAGTGGTATCAGTCGTTTTTGACCATGTGGCCCTGAAACGTGCAAACCGCATTCGGTTTTCTTCAATGGATAGCAACAATCCTGGGATTAACAGCAGGATTAATACAGTGCCAAATGCCAAGCCAAAAATCATCACGACGGCCATGGGGATAAGAAACTGTGCATCAAACGAGGTTTCAAACAGCAAGGGGGTAAGGCCAGCAATAGTGGTCGTCGACGTGAGAATAACCGCTCGCAACCGTTGACACGATGCCTCAACGACAGCCAAAGCGGGGTCTAGGCCAGTAGCTAAAATGCGCTTGTAGGCACTGATCAATACAATCGAATCATTAATCACGATGCCACTGAGTCCAAATAATCCAAACAAACTCAGAGCCGATACCGGAATGTCGAGCACCCAGTGCCCAAATAGTGCTCCAGTAAGACCAAATGGAATAGCCACCATCACTGCAATGGGCCAAATCCAGCTTTCAAATACCCAAGCCAAGATACCAAATATCAAGAACAGAGCGAGATAAGCGCCCATCTTCATGTCGGTCAATATTTGTTGTTCGTCCAAACGGGTGCCTTCAATGGCAGGTTTTACACCAAACTCGGCGTAGAGATCGGGCAATATTTGCGCTTCAATCGCATCATTGATGGCGCGAGCATTGGCGGTATCCTCGTCCACATCTGCTGATACCACAATGGACAGAGCCCCGCCTTGTCGGGTTAGACTATCAACGCCTCGATAAACGTTAATGTCTAGCAGACTGGCCAGTGGCGTCCATTCGCCGTTACTCAGCGCAATAGGCAGGCTCTGAAGCATGGCCAAATTCGACGCCTGGTCTTCAGCCATTTTGAGAACGATGTCAATTTCTTGTCCATCTTCCTGAATAAATCCAATCTTTTTTCCATCTAAAATGGTCTGCAATCTTCCAGCCAATGAGGTGACGGTGAAGCCCATACTCTTAGCTTGCGCTGTCAGTGTGAAACGCCACTGTTCCGCACCATAGGGAAGGTCGTCTTCAATATTGGATACACCAGAATAGGCACCCAGTCGATCTTGCAATGCCTCTGACGCCGCTTTGAGCTGGTCGGCGTCATCGGCACTCAGTCGAACGGTAATATCGGAGCTGCCGAGGCCGACAAAGCCACGACCAAAATTGATTTTCTCGACCCCTGCTGGCACGGTGATTTTTTCCCGCCACCGGCTCACCAATTCTTGGTTGGTATACGGGCGGTTCACATCGTTGATCAGTTCAATGTTAATAGAACCACTTTCAACGCTGCCGTTGCGGTGGGTGAACACCATGTTATTGATAAAGGTACGGTTGGTATCTCGCTCTACCGCGCGTAAGCCGTTGCCCATCTCAGCTAAAAAATCGTTAACCTCTGATTCGGGTGTGCCGTCGGCAAAGGTGACAGAGGCTGACATGCTCGTCCCTTCGGTCTGCGGTGCCAGTGACAACTTGATGTCACCAGAAACCACCATGCCAATCATGGTCATAAAGGCAGCAATGACCAGTGAGAATGTAACCCAGCGGTAGTGAATGGCAACGGTTGCAAAGGGTCTGAACAGCCGGTTTTTAAAAGACTCGAAACCGTCATCGATCGTGCGTCTAAACCAGCTGGGCTTGCCATCAATAACCGACTTGGCATTGTGCCCGAGGTGTCCGGGTAGAATAAAAAAGCATTCAACTAACGATGCTGCAATGGCACAGATAACCACCATCGGAATATCGATCATAATGCCGCCAATGCGACCACCCATGACAAGCAGAGGCGTAAAAGCCGCAATGGTGGTCAGGCTTGACGCCAATACCGGTGACCACATCCGCTTGGCTGCAGAAACGGCCGCTTCCATGGGTTGTAGACCTTCAGTTTCCAGTGCCTCAGTGTCCTCACTGACCACAATGGCATCGTCGACGATAATGCCCACTGCGATCATAAAGGCCAACAGGCTAAAAATGTTGATTGAGGTGTTGGTGATGTCCATAAAAATAAAAGTGGCAAGAAAGGTCACAGGGATGCCCAACGCCACCCAAATCGCAATGCGGGTATTGAGGAAGATGAACAAGACCAATAACACCAACATCATGCCTAGCAGGCCATTGTCTAGAATAAGCTTGATGCGTGACTCTAAAAATCGCCATTGCTCGTTATAAGCAATCATCGACAAGCCTTCTGGTAATTGCTTAGCGCCTAACCAATCGAGATAGATATCGGCTTGGCTGATGGTGTCTTCACCCGTCAAGCGCGCCATGCTGATCCGCATGGCCGGTTTGCCGTCGTAACTCAGGTAGCGGAAGTCATCAGAGACCAATCTTTCGACTTCTGCTATATCGCCCACCCGTAATTCTGCGCCAGTCAGACGATCTGTGATGATGGGTAACTGTTGTAAGCTCTCCAAGTTTTTGACCCGCCCCTGCGCGCGAAGCTGGGTTTCCAGTGCGCCCTGTCGCGCAACTCCAGCAGGCAGGTTGAGGTTGTTGGCGGTGACCGCTTGGCCAAATTGATCCAAGGTCATATTTAAGTCGAGGAGTTGCTCTGCGGTCAGCCGAATCTCAAAACGTTCTGAGGGTGACCCGGTGAGACTAACCTGTGCCATCCCAGCGGCAACCAATTCGTCGGCATAGAGACGCGCGGTTTTATACAGGGTCATAAAATCAGCGTCACCATACAGCAGCAAATCAGCAACCGGTTCATAGCGCACTTGCTGGGTAACCGTTGGGGTGTCAACATCGTCAGGCAGGGATACGCCCGCTAAGGCATCGTCAATCGCTTTGATGGCTTTTTCAATACTGACTTTCTCATTGATGGTGACCTTCAGACTGGCGCGTCCTTCGGTGCTGGTCGTGCGCACATTGCTGACTTCTTGCAAGGCAATAACGGCGTTTTCTAGGGGAATGGCTATTGCCTCTTGAACGTCTTCTGCGCTGGCGCCATTCCACCCTGCAGAAATCGACACACTATTGAATTCAAAGTCTGGAAAAAACTGCCTATTGAGATTCTTCATTGACCACAGGCCAACGAGAATAATTAAAAACATGATCCCGTTCGACGCTGTTCGGTGAGTGGCAAACTTTCTTATCCAGCCATTCATGGTTTATTTACCCGTGCAGCACTATCACCGATGGGGGGGCTACTCAATTCTACTCTCAGCCCACTGGACGCATTGGCCAATCGGGTATTCAGCAGCGGCTGTTTGTCGGTCAGCTCAGGACTGGAAATGAGGTAGAGCGTCGCGCCATCTCGAATGACCTGTCCTTCAACGGTCACTGGTATTTCCAGCAGGCGACCCTCGATTACCGTAAATACCATGCGGTTTTCATAGAGCATTTTTGCGGGAACCGCATAGACCGATGCTAGGGCAGGCAAGAAAGTGGTAATGGCTAAGTGCTGTCCTAACGGGATCGCGGTCTTGGAATTGAAACGATACCAAGCCTGCACAGAGCCCTGTGTTGCTTGTTTACCTAGGGTGTCCAATGTGAGTGTCGTTTTTGGATTTTTTGTCACGACCGCTGCGATATTCTTCCCGGTAAATTGGTCCAACCATTTGACTGGAATGCGGGTTTCAAGCCCCATATTGGTGTCATCAAAAAGCGCCAGAATCACACCGTTACTATTGACCCTTTGTCCTGTTTGAACCATGACATCTGACACGATCCCTGAGAACGGGGCTTCAATACGGGTATCGGCGAGTTGTTGTTTGATGGTGTCCAACGTGTTCAATAAATCGGTACGCTGTGCTTGGAGCTGGGCCATGGTGTCATCAAATCGGGCGAGCGCCATTGCGCGATTTTGTACCGACATGACTTGGTTCTGATGGCTCTTTAGTGCGTTTTCATAGTCGGTATTGGAGGCAAGGTTCTGTTTTGCCAAACCTGCAATGCGGTCAAGCGATGCTTGGCTTATCGTCAATAGCTGCTTTTCGATATCCATACTCTGTTGGTCAGATTGCTGCTGTAATTCTTGTAAGCGAATCTTTGCGTCCATTTCGGTCAATCGTGACAGGGATTGCCTTTGCGTGTTCTTCACATCCGTTTGATCTAGGGTCGCCAGAAGTTGGCCCGCGGTCACCGCATCACCCACACCCACCGACAGGGTTAATAATGTGGCGGTTATCGGACTGGTAACATCCAATGAACGAAAAGCCATGACCGATCCAAACAAATTCACTTCAGGCTGCCAGCTTGACGCCGTGATTACCTGCAATGACACGGTGGGTGCCGTAGTGGCGCCGAAGCTGCCGCCAAAACCACCACCTGCCATGCCTTTAGCGCCGCGCTTTCGTTGGTTGGGCGCGCCATCTGATTGGGGCGTCTCGGTACTTGCTTGCGTTGCTGTATTACCACCATCTGGTGTTTGAGTGGCCCCAGCAGGATTGCGAGTGCCTCCAGGTCGTTGACCAACGCCACCACCTGACTGGGCAGAGGCTGGCGCACTGGTTGCGCTGCTATTTGCCGTAGGAAGCGTGTCCTTATTATTCAAAAGGTAAAAGCCATATCCCGCTGAAATGAGGATGAGCAGTGGCAAAATATATCGGGTCAGCATGGCAGGGCAATCCTATAAGTTTGACGTCAGGTTATGGCATTAGGCTATGGCGTCAGGTTATGGCGTCACGTTAAGGCAGCTTATTAAGCGACGAATCATGTGGCATTTGTGGTCTGCAGTCTAGACAGTTTATGTAAATGCTGATTTTTTCCTTATTTGGGCAGTGGCATATCCATAGGTCATATTGTGGCAGCCGTTTGGTGCCACTATATTGGGGTTGCTTTCACCCATTTCAGAAGGACCTGAATGATGAATCTAGCCAAAGTTTATGCCCGTGCGCGGGTCGGAATTGATGCGCCCAGTGTGGCGGTCGAAGTACACCTGTCAAACGGGCTGCCGTCGATGTCGATCGTCGGCTTACCTGAAACGGCGGTTAAGGAATCCCGAGACCGGGTGCGCTCAGCCATCATCAACTCGGGCTTTGAATTTCCAGCACGTCGTATCGTCGTCAATCTCGCCCCAGCTGAATTACCCAAAGAAGGCGGTCGATTCGATCTGGCCATTGCCATGGCGCTACTCGTAGCGTCAAAGCAAATTCCCGATACCTTTACTGACCAATTGGAGGTGTTGGGGGAGTTGGCATTGAATGGCGATGTGCGACCAATTCAAGGCGTGTTACCTGCGAGTATGGCGGCAACCGCCGCGGGTAAATCAATGGCTGTTCCTGCGGCCAATGCCAATGAAGCCTGTTTGCCTGAAGCGGCTGAAATTATTCCCGTGGCGAACCTATTGGTGTTGTGTCATCACGTTGCCGGTACGCAACTGATCGGCTTTGCGACGCGTGATGCAGTCACCCAGATCACCTATGATCCAGCGACCGACCTCACGCAGGTTCGCGGCCAAACAGTGCCCAAAAAGGCATTAGAAGTCGCTGCCGCAGGGCAACATAATCTCCTGTATTTTGGTCCGCCGGGCACGGGTAAGACCCTATTGGCGCGTTGCCTGCCGAGTATTTTGCCGGCGCTAACCGAAACGCAGCAGCTAGAAACCATGGCCATTCATTCCATCGCTGGATATGGCCGCCTGATAAATCAGCAACGGCCGTTTCGCGCACCACACCACACAGCATCTGGCGTGGCGCTCGTAGGTGGCGGGTCAAATCCCAGACCCGGAGAAATTAGCTTGGCGCACCACGGTGTATTATTTCTTGATGAATTGCCTGAGTTTTCAAGACAGGTGTTGGACGTACTCAGAGAGCCTTTAGAACAAGGTGAAATTGTGATTTCGCGCGCCGCGCGGCAGGTGACTTTTCCTGCCCAGTTTCAATTAATAGCGGCTATGAATCCGACACCAGGTGGCTATGCCCCCAATGATCCGCGGTCAGGGCATTACACCAAGCAGCACATGCAAAAATATCTGGCACGGTTATCCGGTCCTTTTTTGGATCGCATTGATCTACAAGTTGAGGTCAACGCCATTGAACCTGAATTATTAGCACGGGGACCACAAGGGGAGTCGAGTGCCGACGTGCGGTTACGGGTGGCCAACGCCTACCAGCGTCAAATGGCCCGACAGGGCAAAGCCAACGCCCAATTATCACCGAATGACATAGAACGGCATTGCCGTTTGTCGTCCGCCGATGAGGCTGTGCTGCATAAAGCCATGACCACACTGGGGCTGTCGGCACGCAGTTACCACCGGGTTTTAAAAGTCAGCCGCACAGTCGCCGATTTAGAGGGCGCTACAGCCATCCTAACCCCACACCTGTTATCAGCCTTGGGTTACCGGCAAATGGACAAATGGCTGCAATAGGCCAATGCAAAAGGCCAATGCAACTACGCCAATACAACTACGCAACCGTGAATAACGCTCAGTGATAATCCATGATAGTCTTGCCCACTTTGTAACGAGCTTCTGAGGCGCAGTAATAATGGGATTATGGATAAAACGGCTGTTTGTAGGGTTGCTAATGTTGGTAACGGCTTTGGCAGTTGGCGGTTTGGCCTATAACCAGTTTGCCCCGATTTTTGGGGGCAAACCCGATGCGTACAGCCAGCAAAAAATCGCCGCATCAGCCCATTATCAAGATGCCCTGTTCGTGAATCTGATACCCACTGAGGTATCAACGCGATCGGATACCAGTCTGTCATTGTGGGACAGTCTGAAATCGTTTATGTGGCCGTCAGCGGATAAGAATCCGACCAAACCCCTGCCGACTGTGCAATTAAATAACCAGCCATTTGTTGACGGTAGTTTTGTCTGGTTAGGTCACTCGACCGTGTTGTTTTCACTGGACGGTCAAACCCTGCTCACCGATCCTGTATTTTACCGGGCATCACCGGTGCCCGTTGGTGGCGCGCCGTTTGCTCAAACCAATCCCACTGCTATTAGCGATTTACCCGATATCGATGCTGTGCTGATATCGCACGATCATTATGACCATCTCGATTATCAAGCTATCCAAGAACTGGCGCCTCGGGTCAAACAATTTATGGTACCGCTCGGCATCAAGGCGCATCTCCAACGATGGGGTATTCCCGACAGCAAAATTCAGGAATTTGACTGGTTTGAGGATGCCAACGTCGGTTCGGTCAAGATTACCTTTACGCCCTCAAGGCACTTTAGTGGGCGTGGTTTGTTTGACCGCTTTAAGACCCTTTGGGGCTCGTGGGTGGTCCAAGCGCATGCAGGTTCTGTGTACTTCAGCGGTGATGGCGGTTATTCACCGTCGTTTGCCGAAATCGGTGCGCAATTTGGGCCCTTTGACATGGCCTTTCTTGAAGACGGCGCTTACAACCAAGATTGGAGTCAAATCCACATGTACCCCGAGGAATCGGTTCAAGCGGCTATTGATCTGAATGCCCGGATATTGCTGCCCATTCATTGGGGTAAATTCGATTTGGCCTTGCATGATTGGACGGATCCTATTGAACGCATCACCGCCGAAGGGTTCAAACGGGGTGTACAGGTCACTACCCCCAAAATAGGGCAGGTATTTCAGCCTGAATCGGCACCGTCCGAACCTTGGTGGCGCTAAATAGTAGGCAACCAGTGCCCCACGTCACATAAAGCCTGTCAGTGTTGAGGTTTTTTCGGTCAGCGCAGTCATTGGAATTGTTTTCTGGTAGAATGCTGCGCCATCACATGGGGTGAGGCAAACGACGTTGTCGTGGCCCACCTGTATCGGGAGCTGGAAAGTCATATCCAGTCTGTTTCCCGCTTTGATTTCAAGAATTCTCTCTGTCGTGATCGGAGGGAAATAACTTTTGAGGATACTATGTCTAAATATAATACCGATGCGTTGCGTGTCAGTTATGGTATTGGTCGTCAGTTCGGTGGCCAGTTAAAAAACCAACCATTTGATGGTTTGGATATTGAAAGCGTATTGGATGGCTTTCGTGACGCATTTACAGGCGCTGCGGATCCTGTAGCACCTGCTGATATGCAGCAAGCCTATGACACCATTCGTGCAGAGCTTGAAGCGAAAGAAGCTGAAGCGGCAACGACTTTGGCGGCAGACGGTGAAGCATTTATGGCTGAAAATGCCCAGAAAGATGGCGTTGTAGTGACTGCATCTGGACTTCAATATGAAGTGTTGACTGAAGGTACTGGTGAGAAGCCAACCCAAGCATCAACGATTAGCGCGCATTACCACGGCACCTTGATCAATGGCGACGTGTTTGACAGCTCTTATGACCGCGGTCAGCCTGCAGAGTTCCCAGTGGGCGGCGTGATTCCTGGTTGGACAGAAGCATTGCAGTTGATGGCTGTTGGTTCAAAATGGCGTTTAACCGTGCCTTACCAGTTGGCCTACGGCGCACAGGGCGCTGGCGGTGCGATTGGTCCATACCAGACTTTGGTATTTGACGTAGAGTTGTTGGCGATCCTATAAGCCTCCTAGCGTGTAGAGATAGCGCGTTCGCTTGAGCGCGCTATTCCTCTTGCTCCTTTAGCTTGCGTGTCAGTGTATTACGCCCCCATCCCAACAACTTAGCCGCTTCCACCTTCCGGCCTCCCGTATGATCCAGTGCGCACTGCAACAGATTCCGTTCAACCAATTTTTCCGCCGTGGTAAAAATATCAGTGGCGCCCCGTGCTAATTCCCTTGTCGCCCAACGCCGCAATCCCAATTGCCAATCACTGGTATTGTCAGATACCTGTGACACCAATTCAGTAGGTAGGTCATCAATATGCACTTCATTCCCGCTGGCCATCACGCTAATCCAGCGACAGGTATTCTCTAGCTGTCGCACGTTGCCCGGCCACTGAAGGTCACATAAGAAATCAAGGCAGTCAGGCTTCAGTGTCTTGGGTGTGATGCCTTGTTCTTTGGCGGCATGCGCCAAAAAGTGCTGCAGTAATTCGGGAATGTCTTCGCGTCGCTCTGACAGACTCGGTAGCTGAATACGGATGACGTTAAGGCGGTGGTACAGGTCTTCTCTAAATTTTCCTGCTCTGACCAGTGCCGTTAAATCTTGGTGGGTGGCTGCCAGAATCCGGACATTGACACGAATGCCGGTGTGCGCGCCGACGGGATGGATCTCGCCATCGGACAGCACGCGTAGTAACCGGGTTTGTGCATCCATTGGCATGTCGCCAATCTCGTCCAAAAACAGGGTGCCGCCTTCCGCCTGTTCAAACCGCCCGATGCGGTGTTGTGAGGCGCCGGTAAAGGCTCCTTTTTGGTGACCAAAAAGCTCGGACTCGATGAGATCACGGGGAATGGCTGCCATGTTGAGCGCAATAAATGGATGGCTGGCGCGAGGGCTGTGTACGTGCAGGGCCTTTGCCACCAATTCCTTACCAGTACCTGAAGCGCCTTGAATCAACACCGTAATATGCGATTGGCTCAGTTTGCCAATGGCCTTGAATACACCCTGCATGGCAGGTGCAGAACCAATGATGTTGGTGGCAGGCTTGTCAACAACCCCCGGTTTTTTGGTCGCCTGCTTGGTCAGGTGTTGTAGTGCGCGGCGCACCAGCGCCACCATGTCGTCGATATCGAATGGCTTGGCCAAATAATCGAATGCGCCCTGCTGAAAGGCCGATACCGCGCTATCGAGATCAGAGTGCGCCGTCATGATAATGACGGGTAGACCGGGATGCTGCTTGTGGATCTGCGTCATCATTTCCTGACCGTTCATGCCCGGCATTTTAACGTCACTGACGACCACGTTAGGTTGCTGGGTAGCCAATGCAGATAGCAATTCGGCGCCGGTAGAAAAAGACCTTACCTGCCAGTGTTCCGCCTCAAAAGATTTTTCCAAAACCCAACGAATGGATCGGTCGTCATCCGCAACCCAGATAGTGTGGTCGTTATTCATGATAGGTGCTCCATGGGTAGCATGATGGTAAAGCAGGTGTGGCCGGGCTGGCTGGTAAATTCTATGAGACCTTTTTGCTGGCTCACATACTGCTGTGCCAACGACAGTCCAAGCCCCGATCCCTGTGCGCGCCCGCTGACCATTGGGTAGAACAGGGTAGGCTTTAACGCCTCAGGAATGCCGGGGCCGTTGTCGGTGATGTCAAGATGGCACACCAATCTGTGCAGGGTGCCTGACAGGGTGATTTGATGCCCTGCGCGGGTCTTTATGGTAATGGTCGGCTTGTCTACCGGCGATTCGGTAAGCGCTTGTTGGGCGTTCGCGACCACATTGAGGATCACTTGTTGTACCTGTTCAGGGTCGCCAGAAAACTCGGGGAGACTGGGATCATAATCGCGGTGCCATAGAATGCTGTCGGGCCGCTCTGCTTCAATCAATGTAATGACGCGTTCGATAATACGGTGGATATTGATGGTGGCCAATTGGCTGCTGTCTACCGGCCCGAGCATGCGGTCAACCAAGTTTCTTAGGCGGTCGGCTTCGTCAATGATGACCTGCGTATATTCAAGCTGTGCAGGGGGCGTGACCCGCTGTAATAATTGCGCCGCGCCACGAATGCCACCCAAGGGATTCTTGATCTCGTGGGCAAGTCCTCTGACCACTTCTCGCGTTGTCTGGTAATCGCTGGCTAAGGTGGCGTCACGTTGAATGCGATTGAGGCGGTCACGGGGGTGGATTTCTAACAAGCGATACCGCAGGTCGTCTTGCAGCACATCACTGATCATGTAATCCAACAGGGTAGCCTCTTGATGATAGGCGAGTAACCATTGTGCCTCTCGTTGTGCGAACGCAGCATGATGATCGAGGGTGTTTTTTATGTCATCGGGCAATCGGTCGTCGGGAAATAAACCAGAAAATGGTTGCCCCATGGCCCGTTCTTTAGAGCGGCCAAAAAGCGCTTCGGCGGCGCCATTCATGTAGGCAACCCTGCGTTGGCTGTCGAGCATCACGATGACCGTTGATAGGTTCTCAATGAGTCTGACTTCAAGGGCGTCCATTGCAAGACTCCAATGTGTTGAGTGGCTAGGGTGATCTGTTATTACGCAATTTCTGCGCCATACCGGCAGCATCTAGCTAATGTGGGCGATTGACACAGCGTGGGTGGACGCAATCGCACATGCTGTCATGGTCTCTGCACCCGTAATCAGTCGATTATGCGCTTAGTTGGTGCGTTTTTTATTATTTTAGCATCATGATTGTGCAAATAAAGGCCAAATTGCGATTGGCTGGGGTAGGCATTGCTGTGGTTGTGTCTGGCACAGATGACAAAAGGACCCGTTAAATGATGCGAATTGTCTCGTTGATCCTCGGCGACGGACTGTTATAATTCATGCACATTTTCCGCGTTGGAACAGACCCATGTCACGGATCGCTTCGGTAGAAAGAAATACGCAAGAGACTAAGATCTCTGTCACGATCAATCTTGATGGAACAGGCAGTTGCCAGTTGCAGACAGGTATGCCTTTTTTAGAGCACATGATCCATCAGATTGCGCGACATGGTTTGATCGATATTGCCCTGACCTGTGATGGCGATAACCAGATTGATGACCACCACAGTGCCGAGGACAGTGGTATTGCCTTAGGCATGGCCTTCGCCCAAGCGATTGGCGATAAAAAAGGCATCGTGCGTTATGGTCACGCCTATATTCCGCTCGACGAAGCTTTGTCGCGTGTGGTGTTGGACATTTCTGGCCGACCCGGTTTGGAGTATGCGGTACCCTTTACCCGCGCGAGCATCGGTGGCTTTGATACCGAATTGTTTTATGAATTTTTCCAAGGCTTTGTGAACCATGCCGGCGTGAGTCTGCATATTGATAATCTGAAAGGTCGCAATGCACACCACCAGATAGAAACGGTTTTTAAAGCCTTTGGTCGCGCACTGCGCATGGCGGTTACGCTAGACCCGCGCGCTTTGAATGACATCCCGTCAACCAAGGGCAGTTTGTAAGGACGAACGGCCTGCATTGGGTTTGGGTGGCAACACCGGTTGTCCATTACGCTTGGCCAGTGACACTTAATAATACAGGGATGCGAGGGCTGAGCTTCGCGTCCCTTTCTAACTTATGGAATCCGCATGACACATAAAACCATTGCTGTGATTGATTATGGTATGGGCAATTTGCACTCGGTGGCGAAAGCGTTACAGCATGTCGCCCCGAAAGACCGCATCATCATATCCTCTGATAGACAGCAGATCGAAGCAGCTGACTCCGTGGTGCTGCCTGGCGTCGGTGCGATTCGCGATTGCATGGCGGGGTTGCATGATACCGGCTTGGCTGACGTGGTGAAGACTGTCTCTGCTAACAAACCCTTTCTGGGTATTTGCATTGGCATGCAAACCCTGATGAACCGGTCAGAAGAAAATGGCGGCGTGCCTTGTTTGGGTATTATAGACGGGGATGTACAGGGTTTTGGATTTGTCACTGACGATAACGGACTGCGGTTAAAAGTACCGCACATGGGTTGGAATAATGTTTATCAGAGAGAAGACCACCCAATTTGGCACCGCATTGCCGATGGCAGTCGCTTTTACTTTGTACACAGCTATTTTGTGAAAGCGCAGTATGAGGCCAGTGTCATTGGCTCAGCCGATTATGGCTTTCCGTTCGATGCGGTCATTCAACAAGACAATATCGTGGCTACCCAATTCCACCCCGAAAAATCTGCAGCCTCAGGGCTTCAATTACTCCAAAATTTTGTGGCATGGGACGGCAATCAATGAGCATACAGCGCGAGAATCCGATGATTATCATTCCAGCAATTGATTTAAAAGATGGCCAGTGTGTCCGTTTAAAGCAGGGTCGCATGGACGATTCTACGGTCTTTGGCGACGACCCAGTGGCCATGGCAGGAAAATGGCGTGACGCAGGTTGTCGCCGATTGCACTTGGTTGATTTGAACGGGGCATTTGCAGGTAAACCCATTCACGCACAAGTGGTCAAAGATATTCGTGCGAAATACCCCGATCTGCCCCTGCAAATTGGCGGTGGCATTCGTGACATCGACACCATTGCCGCCTATGTTGAAGCAGGCGTTCAATATTGCATTATCGGTACACAGGCGGTTAAAACACCTGAGTTTGTTGATGAGGCGTGTCGGTTGTTTCCGGGCCACATCATGGTGGGCCTAGACGCCAAAGACGGGTGGGTTGCCACCGAAGGTTGGGATGATGTGTCAACGGTACAGGCTACCGATTTGGCAAAACGTTTCGCGACAGCGGGTGTGTCGGCGATTATTTATACCGATATTGCGCGCGATGGCATGATGCAGGGCGTCAATATCGAGGCTACGGTTAAGGTGGCGCAGGCTGGTGGTATTCCAGTCATCGCGTCGGGCGGCGTGAGCAACCTCGATGATGTCAAGCAGCTGCTCGCGGTTGCCGACCAAGGCATTATGGGCGCCATTACTGGTCGGGCAATTTATGAGGGTGCTTTAGATCTTGCTGAAGCCCAAGCACTGTGCGACAGAGGGTATGCATAATGGCGTTGGCTAATCGAATTATTCCCTGTCTGGATGTGGACAATGGCCGCGTGGTTAAGGGTGTTAACTTCGTTGATATCAAGGATGCCGGCGACCCTGTTGAAATCGCCCGCCGTTATAATATCGAAGGCGCGGACGAATTATGTATGTTGGACATTACCGCCACTCATGAAGACCGCAATACCATGGTGCAGACGGTACAGGCCATAGCCAGTGAAGTCTTTATCCCGTTAACAGTGGGTGGCGGTATCCGGACACTCGACAATATCAAAACCATGCTGCACGCTGGCGCTGACAAGGTGGCCATCAATTCGGCAGCGGTTTCTAACCCAGAATTTGTCCAGCAGGCGGCTGAACGGTTTGGGTCACAATGCATTGTGGTAGCCATCGACGCCAAACAGGTAGCGGATAACCATTGGGAGATATTCACCCACGGGGGCCGCAAAGAGACGGGTATTGACGCCATTGAATGGGCGCAAGAGATGGAGCGATTGGGCGCGGGCGAATTGTTGGTCACCAGCATGGATCGCGATGGCACCAAAAATGGATTTGATTTGCCGTTGATGCAGCGCCTGTCTGAAACGGTACAGATTCCTATCATTGCCTCGGGTGGCGTAGGTAATTTGCAGCATTTGGTCGATGGCGTATTAGAAGGCAAAGCGGATGCCGTACTGGCAGCCAGTATTTTTCACTTTGGCACCTATACCATTGGCGAAGCAAAAGCCTTTATGGCGGATGCCGGCATTGAGATGCGGATAGAATGACTGCAGGTAAGGAAAAATTGACCACGGCTGCGTCTGTCAGCAGCCGATTCGACAAAGTGGAGCCAGTGGCCCGATTGGGGTTGACCGTCGCAACAGACGGGCTGGACGCGGTTGCCATTGATGTGCCACTTGATGGCAATAAGAATGACAAAAACACCATGTTTGCCGGTAGTCAGTTTTCTGGCATGGTGTTAGCAGGTTGGCGTTTGGCGTCAAACTGGGCGGTATCGCAAGGTATTACGGTGCCGGTAGTGATTAAATCGACCCAGATGGAATTTATGCGACCAGTCGATACCCAGCTACACTGTGTTGCGGCGGTGGTTGATCAGCCGAGCCAGGGTAAGTCAGGTAATTGGAAATTGGACATACGGGTAGAAGCCCGTGATGAGCAAGGCGTTGTGTGTGCCGTGTTACAGGGTGATTATCGGGTGTTAGTCGCTTAATCACGGCAAACAAACCATCGGGCAATCCTCACGGCGCGAAATAGCACCCATTTGAAGGATGAATGCAATGAACAAGGCGTATGGCGTGCTTCGGCCCAACCAGTCTTTTCACTTAGCGGTGTCAGGTGGGCATCAAATATGGGTAACCGATTCTGGCAACCCCCATGGATTGCCAGTGATATTGTTGCACGGCGGACCAGGCGGTGGGCTTTCCCCCTATGGACGCCGACTCTATGATCCAGAACGCTATCGCATTATTCAATTTGACCAACGCGGCTGCGGCGATTCTTTGCCGTATTGTGAGTTAACCCACAACACCACTGCCGATGGCATTGCAGACATCGAAGCCATTGCGGCCCATTTGGGCATCAATCAATGGGTGGTGGCTGGTGGTTCTTGGGGCGTCACCTTGGCGCTGGCTTATGCCCAACAGTATCCTCAGCGCGTGATGGGCCTCATATTACGCGGTGTATTCTTGGCGCGTGATAAAGACCTTGATTGGCTATATGGTGGCGGTGCTGGGCGGGTTTTCCCAGACTATTGGGCACCCTTTACCGATTTTGTGGGTGGCTTAACGGGCACCGCATTGTTATCGGCCTATTATGAAGCGTTGATGGGTGACGATGAGGTGCATCGCATGTCAGCTGCGGTGCATTGGGTGCAGTGGGAGACTCATTGCATGGCGTTGTTGCCGAACCCGAAAGCCAATGCAGAAGCCAAGGTCTTGAAAACATCGCTGCCGATGGCCTGTATATCAAGCCATTTCATGTTGCATCGGTGCTTTTTACAAGAGAATCAATTGGTCGACAACATGAGCAAAATTGCCCATATACCGGCCTACATCGTCCACGGTCGTTACGACATGGTTTGTCCGGCAGACAATGCCTACGATGTGGCACAGGTTTGGCCAGCCGCTGAGTTAGATATTGTCAGAGAGGCAGGACATACCGAAAAAGAACCGGGCATAACCGATGCGCTGTTGCGTGCCTCACATCGATTGGCTGAGCGATTGGGCGTACCTTCGGGTCAAGCCTAGTCAATCACAGGAGACTAGCGGTTAATGAAGTGTTTGATTCAGCGCGTGTTAGAAGCCAAGGTCACCGTTGATGGCGACACCCGGGGTGCTATTGGTGAAGGTCTGCTGGTATTGGTGGGTTTTGAGCCGGGAGACAGTCCTGCCGTGATTAAAAAAATGGCTGAAAGGTTGTGTGACTATCGCGTGTTTTCGGATATCGATGGCCGCATGAACCTCAGTGTTAGGGCCATTGAAGGCGCACTGTTGCTAGTGCCGCAATTTACCATTGCCGCTGACACGCAAAAGGGGTTACGCCCCAGTTTTACCTCTGCGGCGACACCTGCGGAGGGCAAACGTCATTTTGAAACCCTGGTCGATTACCTGAATGCGACCACGACCCCGATTGCAACTGGGGTGTTTGGTGCCGATATGCGGGTGCATCTGGTCAATAATGGGCCGGTCACTTTTTTATTAGAAAGCCGTTAACACAGCAACGAGCGACCTAGCCCACTTAATGGGTCGGATCGTTTTTTTATTATTATCAAAAGATAGCCGGCTTGATAGCAAGTCAGTCATCCCATTTTATTGGATAGCTTCATGAATGTATTTTTTGCATTGGGGTGGTACTTCAAACTCCAGTGGCGTAAGTATGCAACCGCAATCACGTTATTTGTTTTGGTTGATCTGCTCGAAATGTCGTTGCCGCTGATAACGGGGCTGATAATTGACAGTGTGGTCTCACGCACACTCACTACCCAGAGTTTGGTTGGTTATGGTGTGCTGATTGTCGGTATCGCAATCGCGGTCTATATCCTGCGTTTTTTATGGCGGATTACGCTGTTCAGTGCGTCTTTCTATCTTGCTGAATTGATGCGACAGCGTTTGTATCATCACCTGACGCGTATGGCGCCAGGATTTTTTCAAAAGTACCGTACCGGCGATCTCATGGCGCGTGCCACCAACGACATCTCAGCGGTTGAGATGGCAGCGGGCGAAGGTGTGTTGTCTGCGATTGATGGCCTCATGACCAGTATTTTTGTCCTTACGATCATGACGTTTATCATCGACTGGAAACTGACCCTCATTGCGTTGCTGCCTTTTCCTATCATGGCGTGGTTTTTCAAAACCATTGGTTCTCGATTACACAACAGCTTTCGCGATGCCCAAGAGCGTTTCTCGGAGCTCAACGATCGGGTGCAAGAAAGCATTGCCGGCATCCGCATGATCAAGTCATTTGGGCGTGAGAAAGCAGAGGACGTGGCATTTTTAGAAATTGCTGACCGAGCGGCCGAAGCCAATATGAGTGTGGCCAAGACCGATTCTCTCTACGACCCAGCGATATTCTTAACCGTGGGTACTTCGTATTTTCTGTGCGTGAGTGCCGGGGGTTACATGGTGTATACCGGTGATTTAACCCTGGGCATGCTGACCAGTTTCACCATGTATTTGGGTTATCTCATTTGGCCGATGTTCGCCTATGGCTGGCTCATGAACATTGCTGAACGTGGCGGAGCTGCATGGAATCGTATTTCGCAGTTATTAGAGGTGTCCTCACCGGTGCCCGACACAGGGACGGTGACCGGGGTTACTTCGCCTGACATCAGCATTGCGATAGACCGGTTTCAATACCCCGACACCGATGCGGTGGCCCTGTATGACATTGATCTGCGGGTGCCTGCTGGTCAGACGCTAGGGGTGGTTGGTCATACAGGATCAGGAAAGTCGACCCTGTTACACCTATTAATGCGCCATTATGACGGCCCTGAAACCCAGATTGCTATCTCGGGTGTGAAACTCCAAGACTACCAGTTATCGGCGTTAAGAGACGCCATGGCGATTGTGCCTCAGGATGCATTCTTGTTTACCGCGACCATTGCAGAGAACATTGCCATGGGTTGTCCAGATGCTGAGATCGCGGACATTCGACGGGCTGCCGATATTGCAGACATCGACGCTGACATCATGTCATTCCGCGATAGCTACGAAACCTTAGTAGGAGAGCGTGGCGTCACATTATCGGGTGGTCAAAAACAGCGCATCGCCATTGCGCGCGCCCTATTATTGGATGCACCGATTTTGATTTTAGACGATGCCCTGTCAGCAGTAGATGTGGGCACCGAGCAGCGAATTTTAAGACACCTCCGGGACGCCAGAAAGGGCAAAACCACCGTGATTGTCAGCCACCGACTGACTGCCGTGGAGCATGCTGATCAGATATTGGTATTGCATCAGGGCCATCAGTCTGAGACCGGTAAGCACCGCGCACTGATCAACGCAGATGGCTGGTACAAACGACTTTACGAATATCAAACACTGGAGCGCGCTGTTGAATCAGGAAAATGAAGTGCCTAAGAAGCTCAATTTTCAAGTGCTAATGCGGCTCTTGGCCTACACGCGTGCCTATCCAAAACTGTTGTTGCAGGGTGGTGTCTTGCTGCTGCTTTCAACCTTTGCAGAAGTGTCAGCACCCATATTGGTCAAAACGTTCTTAGACGACTATGTCATGCCTGGCTATTTCCCCACCAGTGATTTGGCGCTGTTGGCGGGTCTCTATATCGTATTGCATTTGTTGTCTGCGTTGACCGGTTATATGAAATCCATGCGGTTTAATCGGGTGGCCTTTTCAATCGTCCGAACTATTCGTGCACAGGTGTTTGCCACGGTTACCCGCAAGTCACTCGACTACTTTGACCATCGACCCACAGGCAGTTTGGTGTCACGCATCACCAATGACACCGAAGCGATCAAGGAATTGTTTGTTCAGGTGCTGCCGGTATTTATTCAAAATATCGTGCTCATTATCGGTATTTTTATTGCGATGGCCTATTTGGATTGGCGCCTCATGTTGGTGTGCCTGTTCTTTTTACCCACCGTTACCGGCGTTATGGTGCTCTACCAGCGCCTGAGTACCCCGCGATTTCATCGCGCGCGTTCGGTCTTGAGCCGCATCAATGCCAGTTTAAACGAATCGATTCAGGGGATGAAAATCATCCAGTTGATGAATCAGCAGAAGCGCTTTAATCAGGATTTTACAGGCACGAGCATGGACCATTATGCCGCGCGAATGGCGAACGTGCGCATGGACGGCATGTTGTTGCGCCCCATGGTGGATCTGCTCAAGATTTTAACCCTAGGTGGGCTGCTGATGTATTTTGGTTGGTCGTCACTAAACGGTGTGGTGGAAATAGGCGTCATGTATGCCTTTATCAATTACCTGACCCGTGTTACCGAACCCGTGGTCGAGATGACACAGCGATTGAGTCTTCTGCAGCAAGCCATTGTGGCGGGTGATCGGGTATTTACCATTTTAGACGATGGCGTAGAGACCATTGAAAAGCCTAGAGCGAGTTTGAGTCATGGTGAGATCTTTTTCGATCATGTCAGCTTTAGCTATGACGGTAAGAAGGACGTGTTGAGCAACATTCATCACCGCATCAGGCCGGGGCAGTTTCATGCCGTAGTGGGGCATACGGGCAGCGGGAAAAGTACCCTGATGAGCTTACTGCTACGATTTTATGCGCCCCGACGGGGCAATGTGATGATTGATAACACCCCTGTGCAATATATTGAAGCCAATAGCCTGCGCAAGGGCGTGGGTATTGTGCAACAAGACCCCTTTATTTTTGCTGGGTCAGTGCGCGAGAATATTTGTTTGGGTGATGACTATAGCCAAGCCCAAATAGAAGCAGCGGCCAAGCAAGCCAACATCCATGATTTCATTACCACTCTGCCAGAGGGCTATGACACCTGGATGAGTGAGCGCGGCGCAAACCTATCTACCGGCCAGCGCCAACTGCTAACCTTGGCGAGAACCTTGGTGCACGAGCCTAAGGTGCTGATCCTAGACGAGGCGACTGCCAATATCGACAGTGAAACGGAAGCCGTTATTCAAAAGGCATTGAACGCACTCCGAGGAAAGATCACCATTTTCGCCATCGCTCACCGGCTGAGTACGATTCAAGACGCTGACGAAATTGTGGTACTACATCAGGGGCAAATCGTTCAAAAGGGTGACCACCGCAGCTTAATGGCTGATGAGGGGTTATATCGGCACATGTACGAGTTGCAGCAGCGTTCTGATGATTTTGATGCCCTAGAAGTGTCTGCTACCTAGTCGATGAGGCTATCAGGCATCGCCACCGAGCGTGTGCCTGTGAGCCGATCAATATCCCAATTCGATAATGCCCATGCGAGCCATTCGTTGTCATCGAGATCAGGCGCTTGAGGCAATCCCAACAGAAGACCCGCCGCCGTCAGTACGCGGGTACGGTTGAATTGGGCCACAGGCTTGGCCCAATTTTGTTTGCTGAGTTTGTTTCCATCACTGCCCAAAACCACCGGCAGATGGGCATATCGCGGTGATGAATGCCCCAACAGCTGTTGCAACCAAGTTTGTCGATAGGTGGTGTCTAGCAGGTCGATACCACGCACAACATCGGTTATTTTATCCTGCGTGTCATCGAGCGCGGTGGCGAATTGATAGGCCCAGAGACCGTCCTTTCTCTTTACGATCCAGTCACTCTGTTGTTCAGCAGGATATTCACAGCGGCCCTGTAATCGATCCTGTAAAACATAGGGCATCTTCGGCATGTGGATGCGTATAGCGGCGCCTGAAATCGGTTGGAGTTGCTGGCGGCAGGTGCCTGGATAGTGACTCAGACCCTTTAACTGGGCACGGGTGCAGGTGCAGTAATACAAAAGCTGCGCTTCTCGTAACTGGTCCACAACGTCTGCGTATTGCCCAGTGCGTTGGCTTTGATAGATGACAGGTCCATCCCAATGCAAGCCAAACTGCTCCAAGGTCTGAAGAATGTCATCTGCGGCGCCTGCAGGGGAGCGTGGTGGGTCGATGTCGTCGATACGCACACGCCATTGTCCACCGCTAGATTTGGCGTCAAGATAACTCGCCAAGGCAGTCAGCAGTGATCCAAAATGTAGCGGACCCGACGGTGAAGGTGCAAACCGACCAGTAACCCTTATAGGAAGTTTAGAATTTGTCATGATCAGGTTAGAATAAGCACGTCGACCTAGGAGTCAAGAGAAACACATGTTACCAGAGACACCCAAGCGCCTTGATGCCATTGCGCCTTTTTACGTGATGAATCTATTGGCACGTGCCCGTGAACTCGAATCACAGGGGCATGATGTCATCCATTTGGAAATTGGCGAGCCAGATTTCAAAACCCCTGACCCTGTTGTGGAAGCAGGGATACAAGCCATGCGCGACGGCAATATGGGCTACACCGCCGCCAATGGTATTCCTGAGCTGCGCCAGGCCATTGCCCGTTTTTACCACCAAACCCAGTCGGTTACTGTCGATCCAAATCGCATCTTCATCACCACGGGCGCTTCAGGCGCACTGCAGTTAGCCATGTTGGCCTGTCTCGACAATGACGATGCGTTGTTACTCACAGAGCCTGGCTACCCCTGTAATCGCCATATTGCCGAAGCCCTAGGGTTGGCGACGCAAGTGGTGGATTTAGACGCCAAAGGCGCCTACTTACCCACCATTGACCAGTTGTCCGCGCGGGCGAATCATCACACCAAAGCCCTTCTGTTGGCCTCGCCTGGCAACCCAACGGGTTCGGTGATCCCAACAGCGCTTATGCAAGAGGTGAGTGACCTGTGTGCCGACAACCACTGGCATCTCATCATGGACGAAATATACAGCAGTTTGGTATTTGGTGGGCAACAAGCCAAAACCGTGTTGTCAGTAAATCCGGGTGCATGGGTGGTACAAAGCTTTTCAAAGTATTTCCAAATGACGGGGTGGCGACTGGGTTGGTTGGTCGTTCCAGAGGGCTATGAGGCGGTAGTCAGCAAGCTAGCTCAGAACCTCTTCCTGTCAGCGCCTACCGTTGCCCAATATGCAGCGGTTGCTGCATTTGAGCCAGGGGTTATGGATACCCTAGAGCAGCGCCGTAGGCTACTGGCATCACGGCGCGACTTCTTGGTCGCGGGTTTGGAATCCATCGGTTTCCCTGTGGTTGCTGCTCCAGACGGCGCGTTTTACCTCTATGTTGATGTCTCTGCATACACAGATGACAGCTTGGCATTTTGTACAGAGATGCTTGAACAGGCACATGTCGCAGTGGCGCCCGGATTGGATTTTGGTGGTGTAGATGCGCGCACTACCGTCCGTTTCGCCTATACTCAAGAGGTTGACCAATTGTCCGTCGCTTTAACACGTATGGGTGACTTTATTCAGAAATGGTCTCAAAAATGAGGATGCTTATGAAAATTGGCTTACGCGGTGTCATGGTCGTTATCGCATTGTTGGTAGTGGGTTGTGGCAAGGTAGACAACAAATTGCCACCGGTGGTGAATAAAACCATCATTAAGGAGCCCTTGCCAGACTTCGCGTCCATCCAAGATGTATCAACCAAGAAGGAATCATTCTTTGAGTTTTTATCTCCTTTGGTTAACGAAGAAAATCAGCACCTACAGTCATTACGCGACACGATATTGGCCATAAAACAGTCAGAAGTAGACAGTGGGGCGCTCACGACGGCGCAACTTAATTGGATTGCCAAAGTTGCTGACCGCTACGATGTGGAGAATTGTGAATCCTTCGATGCCAGCTGTCAGGAAACGCTGCTTCGCAGAATTGATGTGGTACCCCCATCTTTGGTAATGGCGCAAGCAGCCAATGAGTCAGCATGGGGAACCTCAAGATTCGCCAAGAAGGGCAATAACCTGTTCGGTCAGTGGTGCTTTTCTCAAGGATGTGGTCTGGTGCCACTGCAGCAAACAAGCGGTCAGCATTATGAAGTGCGTGCTTTTGACACCGTTCATCAGTCTATTGTGAGTTATATGATGAATCTCAATACCCATGCATCGTACAAAGAATTACGTGTCATTAGGCAATCATCGCGGGCGAAAGATAAGGTGCCATCAGGTGTGGAATTGGCTAAGGGGCTGATCCACTATTCTGAGCGCGGTGAGGAATATATAGACGAAATCACCAAGATGATTCGGTATAACGATATCACCAGTTACGATGCGACCTTGGAACCTATAGAAGCGGCAAGTGAGTAGCCGTCCATGTTAAGACGAAGCCGTTGCATTGACGTCAATGTGATAGATGGCAGTGGGCATGCCATCTTCATCGGGTTGGGTCTCCACATAGCGCATTCCGTTGGTCTCTAGTAGCCTAATAGAAACAAAATTGTCAGGATCGACCGTCGCAATGATGCGGTTAATATGGCATTTCTCTATACCCAGTTTCAAAATACCAGCCACCATGTCATGCCCAAAACCCTGACCCCAAACTGCCTCTTTCAAGGCATAAATGATTTCGCACGCCTCTTGCCCACCTGGATGAACCAGTCCACCGCAGCCAATCATGTTGCCACTGTTGGTTTCTATGACGGCAAAAGCCCCATAACCATAGTGGTGATAATTGTGCTGACTCTTTTCTATCCAGTGCTGACATTGTGAGCGGTTTAACGCCTTTCCATCCCCCATCCACCGGCTAACATTCGGGTTGCTAAATATCGCGACCATGTCGTCGAGGTCGGCATCATGAAGGTGGCGCAACAGGATTCTGTGATAAGAAAAGCGTAAGGCTGAGGGCGAAACACTGAGGGTCATGGGATATCTGAACCTGATGTCAGCGTGACCACATGAACGCGGATTTCTCGAGACTGTATGAGCGCAATGCCTTCATTCGCCGCGCGCAAAATATCGGCACTGTCAGAATCTGAGTGGGTCACCACAATACAGGCTGCTGCTTGCACCTGAAATCTTTTGTTCTCGATCATAATTGGCTGTTCAATCGCATCAATCAGCGATTGTGCCAGTTGTTCTGTGGCAGCCAGAGGTTGGTTGACGACGACAACACCAAACTCATCACCGCCTATGCGGGCTACCAAGTCTTGTGCGTGCACATGGGCCTGTAGTCGACGAGCCGTTTGTAAGAGGCATTCGTCGCCCGCACTGTAGCCTGCGTTTTCATTGATACGGCGAAAGTTTCGTAAATCAATCTCGATAAATACCAAAGGATGCTCAGGTGACTGCGACATCAACGGTTTCACCTGGCTCATCAGAAATATCTTGTTGGGCAATCCGGTCAATTTGTCCTGATAGGCTGTGCCCGAGGTGCCTCTGTGCGCATGGGGTAATTCAGGTAAGGCGTCTGGTTGGGTTTTAAACCGACTGATGTCTTGAATGGCACCTACCAAATATTGGGTGTCGCCATCTTTTTTCATGCGTCCTGACAGACGCAGGGTGCGAGGCTGTTTGAATCCGAGGTAGTCCACTTCAATATCAAAGGGCGTTTTTAATAAAAACGCGACTTCGACCGATGCCTGAATTTCATAACTGGAATCTTCTGCAAACAATTTCAGCATGTCGGATAATTTGTGGCTGTCGGACGGCGAAACACCTAATAATTTGCAAGCCTCTGGGGTGAAACTGACGTGGCGGGCCTTTTCGACATATTCCCAACCACCAATACCAGCCAAACGGCCGGTGAGTTCAAGTAGTTGTTGCTGATGTTTCAGCGTTCGCATTTGCGCTTGATTACTGCTGATGTCTCGCAAAATTATCCAAGTACCCAAACGCTGTTGTTGGTGGTCCACCACTTGGGTGATACGAATATTCACCGGAATTATCGACTGATTCTTGTGCAAAACATCGCGTTCAAAAACGTCGGTCGTACCGCGTTCCATTAATTGTTGGGACATGAGAGGTGTCAGGAGCTCGGTATCCAATGTGACCAACTGACTGGCATTGAGTGCGATGGTTTCTTCCTGGCTATAGCCCAGTAACTCATGAAATGCACGGTTCGACTGCTGGCAATAGCCAGTTGTATCAAAAAAGGCAATGCTGTCAAAGCTGGTGTCGAATAGGCTGTTGAGAGCCTTTTCGGCTGTGGGAATCCGTGTAGGCTGCACTATATCAGCGGGGTGAAAACAGATCCAAAATTCCTCAGGCATATCTGGCGCTGCCACAATGTAAGCTATATGGCTTATACCAGCGAGCTTAAAGGGGAGATCACTGGGGGTGTCATCTTCAACCATAAGAAATTCGGACAGCTGCCGCCAATAGACGCCGCAGAGCTCCGCAAGTGTTTGGTGGGAGATAAATTCCGGTAACTGATGGGTCAATCGACAGAAAGCTGAGTTTCCTTGTTGCACGATACCACGCGCATCCACCCGCAGCATCGGGTTATCGGTGTGATTAAAAAGCGCACTATGAGTCTGCAAAATTGCCTCCTCAAAGGAAGGATTAACGTTCGTAATACTGAATGGCGCCTGAATGTAATGGCAGCATAGCCCCGGCGTCTGGTAGCGGCAAGGATTCACCGTCAATTTTACTTAAGACTGGCACTAGGAACTGAAGACCTTCAAAGTTCTCTTTAACAATTCTAGCCACTTCAAATACAATTCCAGGGCGCACTGCCTGATCACTCACCAAATAAGAGAGAAGACCAATGCTGCTCTGTTTAGGGCTGTCAAAATGGTAAATATTTTCTTCTATTTTTACACCACTAAAATAGGGGAACTGTTCGCTAATTTTCTGAATGCTATCGGAGTCAAGTCCAATCCATCTGACGGCACAAGGCACCGCATCTTTTTCAAGCATTGGGACTGGGTGCCCGACTACCATTATAAAGGCGTCGATTTTGGTGTCGCACAGCGCTGCCAACTGATCTCTTGGAGCGTAGTTCGTAAATAAAGCGCTATCCGTTGGGACCCAGCCGAGCGCTTTGATGATATCCCTAGTCACCTTATATTGCCCAGAACTCTTCGCCCCTTCATTAACCCGTCTGCCTCTTAAATCTGTAAACGTATTAAAAGTAGAATCCCGACGCACGATGATGGTGTATATCTCCGGATAAAGCGGCATGACGACGCGTAAATCAGCATAAGGAGAGCTGTCGATAAATAATTCAGAACCACTCTTTGCCGCGACAATGATGTCGCTTTGCGCAATTGCAAACTGTATCTCACCCGACCGCAATTTATTAATATTGTCGATAGAACCGCCGGAACTTTTTGCGCGACACAGAATGTGGTTAGCCTTAACGGACGCATTGATAAAGTGGCAGATACCCATAGCAACCGGATAATAGTTTCCATAAGTACTGCCCGACCCAATTTCAATGAGCTCGAATTGTCCCGATGCATAGACGCTGTTCAAAGGAGCCAATGCGAATGCGCCGATCAAGGTAACCAGACGCAGCTTTGACAAAATTAGGCTGAACTTAATAGGCATCGTCATAAACTCCCAGTTTTGTGGCAATGGCATCCCGCGAGCGGTAGCGACTATTTAGGCTTCTAGAGGGTAATGTACCAATAGATGCCGCAGGTTAAAACGTACAATTTCAAAAAACCATTCAAATGTAACATCACAAAAAAATGGCCACTGTCTCAGTGGCCTTTTGGTATTGCGATTGCAGGAACACTAAGGGCTAGTCCTTAGCCTTTCATATTTCTGAAAAACTCTTCATTGTTCTTAAAAAGTTTTAATTTGTCGATTAAGAATTCAATGGCTTGAACATCTTCCATTTCGCTGAGGATTTTACGTAGGATCCAAATCCTTTGAAGCTCTTCTTGTGGCACCATCAGATCTTCTCTACGGGTTCCTGAACGACGAATGTTAATCGCAGGAAATACACGGCGCTCAGCAATCTTACGGTCTAGGTGCACTTCCATGTTACCCGTGCCCTTAAATTCTTCGTAAATCACTTCATCCATTTTTGAACCGGTATCGACCAGTGCAGTGGCGATAATAGTAAGGGAACCGCCTTCTTCAATATTACGCGCCGCACCAAAGAAACGCTTTGGACGCTCCAGCGCATGCGCATCGACACCACCGGTCAATACCTTGCCAGAGGAGGGGACAATGGTGTTATAAGCACGTGCCAAACGTGTAATCGAGTCGAGCAAAATAATCACGTCTTTGCGGTGTTCGACCAAGCGCTTGGCCTTTTCGATCACCATTTCGGCCACCTGTACATGACGCGATGGTGGCTCATCAAAGGTTGATGCGATGACTTCACCACGCACAGAGCGCTGCATTTCTGTCACTTCTTCTGGCCGTTCGTCGATTAACAGTACCATCAGGTACGATTCTGGATTAGCACGCGCAATGGCTTGGGCGACGTGTTGTAGCATTAACGTCTTACCGGCTTTTGGTGGCGAAACGATCAGGCCACGCTGGCCTTTTCCGATAGGTGCTGCCATATCCAGTATTCGACCAGAAAGGTCTTCAGAACTGCCGTTGCCAGATTCAAGCAACATGCGGTCTTGAGGGAATAGTGGGGTAAGATTCTCAAACAGTACTTTGTTTCGACCGCTCTCACTGGTTTCGTGGTTGATGGTTTCAACCTTTAACAGTGCAAAGTAACGCTCGCCTTCTTTAGGAGGACGGATTTTGCCAGCGACCGTATCACCAGTACGCAGATTGAATCGACGAATCTGGCTGGGGGATACATATATATCGTCAGGACCCGCTAGGTAAGAAGCACTTGCAGATCTCAGAAATCCGAAGCCGTCTTGCAGAATTTCTAAAACACCATCACCGAATATGTTCTCACCGCTTTTGGCGTGTTTTTTCAATATAGAAAAAATCAGCTCCTGTTTGCGGGTACGGTTAATGTTTTCAACGCCCATGTCTTGGGCAATTATCAATAGCTGCGGAACGGAGTTCGTTTTTAAATCGCTTAGATTCATACTGACGGGTCGGCTCGTTGGATGATGTTAGTGTCTATAAGACGGAGGGAAACTGGTTGACCAGAATTATTGTAAATAAAAGTTTAATTGACTATATGACGTTGCCTACTGACTGTCCATAAAAAAATAACAAAATATGTGCAGCCAGTAGTGAAATCTTAAAAAAAATTAGATATTACTATCAATGAATTCTTTAAGTTGCGTCTTCGACAGCGCGCCGACTTTGGTTGCAATCACGTTGCCGCCTTTAAAAATCATCAGCGTAGGGATACCACGAATACCAAACTTTGGCGGCGTGCTTGGATTTTCGTCGATATTCAATTTAGCAACTGACAACACATCAGCATATTCGTCAGCCACATCGTTCAGTGCTGGAGCAATCATTTTACAGGGACCACACCACTCAGCCCAGTAGTCGACCAATACAGGTTTTTCAGAACCTAGCACGTCTGCTTCGAAGCTGGTGTCAGAGACTGTTAAGATTTTTTCGTTCATGTCAGTTGCTTCCTAAGTAGTTTATAAATGTAGTTTATCAGTTTTTCATAACCTTGCTTACTTTTTCAGCCAACGTGCTGCTTGCGGTGCAAAATAGGTGAGAATGCCATCAGCGCCTGCGCGTTTAAACGCCAAGAGGGATTCCATAGCCACCGCTTCTAAGTCTAGCCAACCATTGGCAGCCGCTGCTTGTAGCATGGCGTACTCACCAGATACCTGATAGGCGAAGGTTGGCACACCGAAAGCTTCTTTCACGCGGTGCACGACATCAAGATAGGGCATGCCAGGTTTTACCATGACCATGTCGGCGCCTTCTTCTATATCCATGGCGACTTCTTGCAATGCTTCGTTGCCATTGGCTGGGTCCATTTGGTAGTTGAATTTATTGCCTTTACCAAGATTGCCTGAGGATCCGACCGCATCTCTAAAGGGGCCGTAGAACGCCGACGCATACTTAGCAGCATAAGACATGATTTTGGTGTTCACATGCTCAGTGCTTTCTAGCATTTCACGGATAGCACCGATGCGACCATCCATCATGTCTGAAGGTGCAACGATGTCAGCACCTGCCTCAGCATGAGACTGTGCTTGTTTTACTAGAATATCGACGGTGATGTCATTCATGACATAGCCAGCATCGTCAATAATGCCGTCCTGACCATGGGTGGTAAATGGGTCAAGTGCCACGTCAGTCATAATGCCCAATTCTGGATAGGCAGCCTTTAATGCGCGCACGGCGCGTTGGGCCAGACCATCTGGGTTATAGGCTTCTTCTGCCAACAGGCTTTTCTTTTCAATGGGTGTGACAGGAAACAAGGCCAAGGCGGGTATGCCCAATTCAACCCATTCAGCAGCAGCAGCCACCAATAGGTCGATAGATAGACGCTCTACACCTGGCATGGAAGCCACAGATTCACGTTGCTGAGTACCTTCTAGCACGAATACGGGGTAGATAAGATCATCCGTGGTTAGCCGGTTTTCTCTCATCATGCGGCGTGAAAAATCATCGGAACGCATACGACGCATACGACTATATGGATAGGCCCTGTAACTCACGTGAATCTCCTTTTGACGAATATGGAACGGCTTATTTGCTAGACCATTCCCTTTATTTATTGGGGTGTTTCATTTAATTACAAGCCATTTCAATGGGCAGAATTAGCGCTTAGTTTGAACCATACAGTTATTGATGCCATTCCCAATGGCTTCCAAATAAGCGTCTGCTTGGGGTGAACGATTGGATACATAATACACAATGCGGTCTTCAGAAAAAGGGGCGACAAACAGATTATCGTCGATCATGTCAGCCGACATTGACATTGATGCTTTCGGAATCACGGCGGCTTCTACATCGCCATTGAAAAACTGTTCGAGCGCACCGTTATAGCTATCAGCATATTGGATGATCGCATCGGCACGTTTGAGGGCGTGGGCGTAGGCTGAGCCGCGCGCAGTACTCACCAATACGTCACTGAGTTGTTTGGGGTCGAAGGCTTCTCTGCTGATCAACATCGCTGGCAGTCTGAGAATGGGCTTGCTCGCGGTAGCTACGGCGTCGCGCGCATCGTCTGCTACCAGACCAATGACAATCTCGATACTGCCGTCACTCAAACCTTGGATCAGACTGTCAATAGCGGCGGGCAAAGGTTGCATATCGAGTGCCGACTTTAGGTTGATGCAGTTGACCAAAGGCGATAGCGTGCCGGTAAAATGCTTGCCGTCATACTGCAAGGTATTTTGAATGGTGTTGAGGTAGCCGGCATATAGCGTCTGGGCAACGAGTGCTTGAGATGACAAGTACAGGGCGGCGCCAACCAAAAATTTTGAGAGTAAGTGCATGGGAGATTTTGATGCCTATGTGAATTGAATGAAAACTGTCGCATTTCCGATTATAATAAAATGCTTACAAAAGATATATTATCAAGGCAATGATTATTGCAACTGTTCACCGAACTGAGGAAAGTAAATGTCAATATGGATGTTAGAAACGATTGGCTATGCGGGGTCCGTGCTCGTAGCAATTTCGCTGATGATGTCGAACCTCAAACATTTGCGATGGATAAACATGGTCGGCGCGGCGATTTTCTCAATTTATGGCTACTTGATACAGGCTTGGCCGGTGTTTGCCCTAAACGGGTGGATTGCGATGGTGAATATTTTCTATTTGGTCCGGATGTATCAAAGCCGTGAAAAATTTGACTTAGTAGATGTGGTTGCGGGTATGAAAGACCCGGTGGTGAAGCTGTTTATCAACCACTACAGAAAAGACATTGGTGAGTTCTATCCCGATGTAAACTTGGGTGAACTCGATGATTGCCAGGTGTGGCTTACTTATAGAGATTTAAGGCCATCAGGCATCTTTATATTCAGAAATAAAGGTTACATGTGCCACACCACGGATATTGTTATTGATTATGCGGCGCCAGAATATCGAGATTTTAAAAACGCAAAAATCATTTTGGAGCAGCAGGTCAACCGTTTAACCGATGGTGGCACGCATTTACTCACCGCACATTGCCGGGTAAAGTCCCATCAGGACTATCTCAAAGTAATGGGTTTCATATCTGTCAAAGACAACAGTAACGAGTTTCAGCGGGTGATTTCGGTTAAAACATCTTAGGGCCGCAGCATTAAGCCAAGTCGGACAGCGAGGCTTCTAGTGCTTCCAACGCTTCGATTTCGGCCATCCAATCATTTTCTAACTGGCTGAGCGCTGCCGTGTACACGGCCTGTTCAGCCAGCGCTTCTTTTAGTTTGGCCTTATTATGGGCTTCATAGATACTGCTCTCACCTAACGACACTTCACACATCGCAAGCTTTGCTTGTGTTTGTTCAATGGCAGATTCGCGCTGTTGGATGGCCTTTTTCAGCGGACTTAATTTTTGGCGAAGTAGCGCATCTTGGCGTTTCTGCTCTTTGCGGTCGACCGATTTGCTAGCGGTATCAGCGCTTGGCGACTTAGCTGTGTCAGTCTTCATGAGGGTGCGGTAATCATCAAGGCTGCCATCAAATGGTGTGACATGCCCGTCACGAACCAGCCAAAAACCATCTACCGTGTTTCGCAATAGGTGCCGGTCATGTGATACCACCACCAACGCTCCTTGGTATGCCTGTAACGCCACCGTCAACGACAGTCGAATCTCCAGATCCAGGTGGTTGGTCGGTTCATCCAATAGCAGCAAGTTCGGTTGATGCCACGCAATAATCGCCAAACAGAGTCTGGCCTTTTCGCCGCCAGAAAAACGTTGGATGGGGGCATCTGCCTGTTCGCCCTGAAATCCAAAGCTGCCCAGAAAGTTCCTAAGCACTTGTTCATGGGTATCGGGCGCTTCGCGTCTGAGGGTAATGAATGGCGATACCGTCAAATCGAGTGATTCTAATTGGTGCTGGGCAAAATAGCCCACCACCAAGTTTTGTCCGCGGTGGATATGACCATTGATTGGGCTGCTGAGTCCTGCCAATGCTTTAACCAAGGTTGATTTACCGCTGCCATTACTGCCCAAAAGACCAATGCGGTCACCCGGGCTCAGGCGTGCTGACAATTGTCGCAGGATGGGGGTGTCGCCATAACCCAAATCAGTGTCATGCAAACTGATCAAAGGGTCTGATATTTTGTCGGCTTCTCGGAACCGAAAGGTAAAGGGGCTGTCGATATGCGCAGGGGCAATCAGCTCCATGCGTTCCAATTCTTTGAGCCGGCTCTGTGCTTGTTTGGCCTTGGTTGCTTGGGCACGGAAGCGGGCAACAAATTGCTGAATTTCTTTTACCCGTTCTTGCTGCTTTTCAAATGCGGCTTGTTGCTGGGCCAAACGCTGCGCCTTGGCTTGTTCATACAGGCTATAGTTGCCACGGTATAAAATTAAATTGCTGCTTTCAAAGCTCACGATGTGGTCGGCAACGTTGTCAATAAAGTCACGGTCGTGAGATACCAAAATGAGGGTGCCGGTATAGGCCGCTAGCCATCTTTCGAGCCACAGGCAGGCTTCTAGGTCGAGGTGGTTGGTCGGCTCATCTAACAACATCAGATCGCTGGGCATCATCAAGGTGCGAGCCAAATTTAAGCGAATGCGCCATCCGCCCGAAAAGTGGCTGACAGGCTTGTGGAAGTCCTGGATGTGAAACCCCAGGCCGGACAATAATTGTTCGGCTTGGTTGGGTATGCCGTAACCTGAAATGGCATCAAATTCAGCATGTAGCCGCGCGAGGGCTGCATTGTCGTGTCTTTGCTCTGCCTCGGCTATGTCAGATTCTAACCTGCGATAGCGCGTGAAACCGTCTATCACAAACTGTAGTGCCGTCCGATCTATGTCATCTACTTCTTGCCGCATGTGGGCAATTTGCCAGCTCGTGGGCATATCACAGCTGCCAGTGTCGGCGTGGTGTTCTCCAGACAACATGGCAAACAGGCTTGATTTTCCGCAACCATTTTCACCAATCATGGCGATTTTCCAGCCAGCATGCAGTTGCAGATTGACATCTCTTAATAGCGAGAGTGATCCGCGATAAAGCGACATTGTTTTGAATTGAATCATAGCTGGGTATCAATCATCTGGTGGCTGGGACTAGCGTGGTTGTGAATAGCGGGGTCTATTAAAACATGCCCCGAGGGGTTTTGCCGAATGAAACACCGAAGAAAAATGGGTTGGGCGTACCCAGTCCCTAGACGACGTGTTAACAACGCGTCGTCTGATGAGACTAGGCTAGGTGGCTATGCGTTCCATGTAGTTGAGCAATAAGCTGATCTTCCCAGTTAAAGCGAGAAGCCAAGGCTTCACCCAATGCTGATAAGTCAGACTCGAGCAGTTCCCGGTTGGCCCGGAACTGTTCATCATTCAAATATTTGTCGTTAAAGTCGAGAATGCTTTGGGTGTTTTGCTCGATATAAGGATAAATTTTGTCATAGAGCGTCAACCCTTTCTGATCATCAAAGGCTTCGGCTTCAGAGATAAGCTGGCTGTATATTTCAAAATGGCCAGCCGAAATATAGTCGACTAAAATTTCACATAGTGACTGTATTTTCTTCACCATGGGCGCCGGGTGATCTTGTAGCTCATCCAGGCTTTTGATTGAGCAGAACTGAACGACCAAATCTTGACGGCCTTCTAGCCATCGGTCGATTAAATCATGAACACCGCCCCACCGTTCTTGCGCAGTTTTACAGGATTCGAGCATGATGTTGTCCTTTTATAAATGGGCCAAAGCGCCTATAGCATTTTATTTTAAAACGACTCTACTGCCGTAACAACCGAATTCGGCAGCAATTCACTAAAACCCTTATCGGGTAAAGTCACCTTTCCACAGTTGTAACAGTTGGAAAATGATCATGACGGCAAATACCACCAATACCCATCCAGGAATTGAGAGACCCAATAGACTCCACTGAACCTCTGCACATTCACCGCTACCACGCAGCACGGTGGTAATCATCTTTTGAAAGGGGAAGGCTTCCATCATATAGGCCAAATCTGGGCCACATGCTGGGACCTTGTCTGCAGGTAGACTCTGAATCCAGATATGCCGTGCAGCAATGCCTGCGCCAAAGAGACTGGGGATCAAACCGATAAGCGCATATACACGAAGACCAAACTGGCCCGGACCCTGTATTGCCGCCAACAAAAAGAAAGCGCCTGCACCTAGCATGCCGATACGCTGGAAAATACACAGTGGGCAAGCAGTTAGGCCAAGGTAGCCTTGGAAGTAAAAAATGGCGACCAACAGCGCGATAATGGTCGATGCAAATGCAATAAAATTAATAGCGCGGATATTCCAGAGCGAACGCAACATAAGTGGCTATTCCAAATAAGTGAAGTATGGGTGAATACTACTGCATTTTGGTCAGGCTGGGCACAGAAATTGGTGATGAAACTAAACGTTTCTTTGACGGGCGTCACCTAGGGGGATCAATAGCGGGTCACCTAGTCTCAGCATGACCCATTGGTGCGGTTTACTGGCAATATTCGTCGTCTTGGTGCTGATAAGCATCAATGAATTGTGCAAACGACAATTGCGTCATGCTTTCGATAGTCTCTTGTTGATCGACCGATCGTTCAGACAATTTTTCAAGTTGGCTGGCTAACTCTTCGCCCAATGGCTCAGCCAAAAGGCTTGCCTTATGCTGCTTCGCCAATGCCAGCATCAAGTCAGTGTGGTCATGGCCCGCTTCAAGCTGTGCCCGAATTCGGTTAGACGGAATTAACTCGGGATGGTCAATCCGTTCTTGGGCCATAGTAACGGAGTCACTGTAACAGGCAGTACCCTTTACTTGGTCCATGATAGCAGCGAGGTCACGGAGACAGCCCAATTGGTAAGTCATGCGGCCTTTGATTGGCACTTCTTTGTCTTTATCCAACAAGGTCAAATTGGGGTCAAAGCCCTCATGTACCACACGACGTAAATTTTCTTTCAGCTCTTTGGCTTCAGTGTCACCGACTTCGTCATTTTCAGACAGTAGACACCAGACCAAAAATAATTCAAGAAAGTGCATGGTCTCGGTAGCAATACCGGCCGGTTCGAAAGGATCCAGATCCATGCAGCGAATTTCGACATATTCCACGCCGCGACGAATCAGCGCGCAGACGGGTTTTTCACCCGGTAATGTCACGCGTTTAGGGCGGATGTCACTGTAAAATTCGTTTTCAATTTGTAGGATGTTGCTGTTGATCTGTAGGTAATTGTCGCCGTCTTTCAAGCCAATGGCTTCATAAGGGGGGTGCACAGTATGAATGGCCGTCCGCATTGAGGCGATATAGGCATCGAGACTGTTGATGCTGACTTTCAGCGATTCCTGTGCCTTGTTATTGGTGTATCCGATGTCACTCATGCGCAAAGAGGATGCATAACCCAAATAGTCGGTATGCGCGCCAGCTTTGTTCATATTCTGGGCTTTGTGACGAAAACTGGCGTCCATAGCAGGTGAGGACCCAAACAAATACATTAACAACCACGAATGGCGTTTGAAGTTCCGAATCAGTCTAAAGTATCCCTGTGATCTAAAGTCTTGCAGGCTATCCGTGTTCTTTTGCTGCTCTTGAAAATGCGACCAAAATACATCAGGTAACGAGAAGTTAAAGTGCAAGCCAGCAATGGCTTGCATTGATCGGCCATACCGATGCCATAAGCCGTGGCGGTAAACATGCTTCAATTTGCCAATATTTGAAACGCCATATTCGGCAATGCGGACATCAAGGTCGTCGTTAATAATTGCCGGCATACTGCCTGGCCAAATCAGCTCGTCCTGATCCATTTTGGTGTAGGCATATTGTTGCAGGTCCCGTAGGAAGGCCAAAGGGTCGGCATCATCGCTCATAGCGGGCGTAATAAATTCTAACAGAGCTTCAGAGTAATCGGTTGTGATATGGGGATGCATCAGTGCCGACCCAAGACCCTTTGGGTGGTCGGTTTGACTGATATGGGCATCCGATGTCACGCGAAGGCCTTCTTTTTCAATACCGCGCACAAAATGCAATGATTTTGCAGGCAGGCTGGCGAGCCAATCGGTGTCCAAATGCGGTCTATTTATCACGGCTGTTCTCTCTGTAAGGTCATGTGCGCCCCTATACGGCTGCTCACATTTATAGTCTGTTTTTCGACTTATTCATAGCCTGTTTCATTAGGTCGGCCATGGTGCTATTCGCTGGCGCAGCACTTTGTGGTGCTCTGGCAGCCTTGCCACTTGGCTGTCGCGTGGTACGGAGTTGGTCGTCGGTATCAGCAGCGGGCGTATCGTCCATGCGCATGGAAAGCCCAATGCGCTTTCTGGGAATATCTACCGCCATTACCTTTACCTTCACAATGTCACCGGTACTCACCACCTTGGCAGGGTCGTCCACAAACTTATTGCTCAGTGCCGAAATATGTACCAACCCGTCCTGATGCACACCGACATCAACGAAGGCACCAAAATTGGTCACATTGGTGACCGTGCCCTCAAGAACCATACCGAGCTTGAGGTCTTTGATTGTTTCAACACCGTCTTGTAGCGTCGCTGTTTTAAATTCTGGGCGGGGATCGCGGCCTGGTTTTTCAAGTTCAGCCAAGATGTCTTTGATGGTTAACAAACCCGCTTTTTGGTCTACCAAAGCAGGCACGTCGATAGACCGTAGTAGCGACACGTCGCCGATCAATGTCGACACAGGGCAATTGAGTTGCTGAATGATTTTGTCGACCACCGGGTAGGACTCAGGGTGTACAGACGAAGCGTCTAGCGGGTTGTCACCACCCGTGATGCGTAAAAATCCTGCCGCCTGTTCAAAGGCTTTGGGGCCGACACGCGGAATTGACAACAATTGCTGGCGGTTCCGGAAGAAACCATTTTGATTGCGCCATTCGACGATATTCTGTGACATGGTATCCGATAAGCCGGCCACGCGTGACAACAACGGCACCGACGCCGTATTGATATCGACACCGACACTGTTTACACAGTCTTCTACTACTGCGTCCAATTGTCGGGCGAGTGCGGTCTGAGACACATCATGTTGGTACTGGCCAACACCGATGCTTTTGGGATCAATTTTCACCAACTCAGCCAAGGGGTCTTGTAACCGCCGGGCAATCGAGATGGCGCCACGAATGGTGACATCCAAATGTGGGAATTCCCGTGATGCGAATTCTGACGCCGAATAGATAGACGCACCCGCTTCGTTCACCACCACGCTTTTCGCGGTTATGGTCGGATGGTTCTTGATCATGTCTGCTACAAACCGGTCAGTTTCCCGGCTGGCGGTACCGTTGCCAATGGCAATGAGTGCGACCTGATGTTCTTTACACAGCGCGCTGATAATCTGTTCTGATTCACGCAACTTATTGTGGGGCTGGTGCGGATAAATGGCACCATGCGCGACCACCTGACCGGTTTCATCGACCAACGCATATTTAACCCCGGTGCGTAAGCCAGGATCCAAACCAAGCGTGGCTTTTTGTCCCGCAGGCGCGGCCAATAACAAGCTCTTTAGGTTGCGTGCAAACACCTTGATGGCTTCGGTTTCAGCATCGGTACGAACGTTGGCAAACAGCTCACTCTCCAAATGGGTCAAGAGCTTTACTTTCCACGTCCACCGCACCACATCGGATAAATACTTATCGCCAGGACGGCCCTGTGCCTGAATATTGAAGTGGCTAGCAATCATGCCTTCGCAGGCTGAAGGCGCACCAGCTTCTTCGCCCTGAACGTCAATTTGAAGTTGTAACACCCCTTCGTTGCGACCACGGAACAGCGCCAAAGCACGGTGGCTTGGAATCTTGATTAAACGCTCATCAAATTCAAAATAATCTGAGAACTTCTGCCCGTCGGTTTCCTTTCCCGGAACAACCGTGCTACGCACCACACCCTCTTGCCATAAAAAGCTGCGTAAGCGACCCAATAAGGCAGCATCTTCTGCAAAGCGTTCCATCAGAATATAACGCGCACCATCCATGGCGGCCTTTGTATCTTCTACGCCTTTGCTGGCATCTACATACAGTAGTGCTTGTGCTTCAGGTGAGCGGTCTGGATGTTCAAAAAGGGCGTTTGCAAGTGGCTCGAGTCCGGCTTCAATTGCAATTTGCCCCTTGGTGCGGCGTTTGGGTTTATAGGGGAGATACAGGTCTTCTAGCGCCGTTTTGGTGGCCGCCGTATTGATCTGTTGGCGGAGGCTATCCGTCAATTTGCCCTGTTCTTCTATGCTCGCCAAAATGGTATTACGTCGGCTGTCCATGTCACGTAAATAGGACAAACGTTCTTCCAAGCTACGCAGCTGAATATCGTCTAATGACCCCGTGACTTCTTTTCGGTAACGGGCAATAAAGGGAACGGTAGCGCCTTCATCAAGCAAAGCGACGGTTGCCGCCACTTGCTCTGTACGCACACCCAGTTCGGTAGCGATTTGAACGAGAATAGAATGCATGAAAATACTCAGTGACGGTGGTTAGACTTATCGGAAAATAAAGCGTCGATATCGTGGGCATTAAAGTGGTATTGGGTGTTACAGAATTGGCAATCGGCGGCAATGTAGCCGAGTTCTTCGATCAGGGCACGGGCATCCTCTAAACCCAATTGCATAACGGCACTGCCAGACCGTTCGCGTGAGCAACTGCAGCGAAATTCTAAAGGCTTAGATTCAAATATCCGTACTTCTTCTTCGTTAAACAACCGGTACAGCAACGTTGGATTGTCTAAATTCAATAATTCGTCCGCTGACACCGTGCTCGACAGGTGGCTGATGCGATCCCAACTTTCTTGGTCATCATCGCTCAAATGTAAGCTGTGTGAATCTGCCGCGTCAGGCATGGCTTGAATCATGAATCCGGCTGCTTTGTTGCCGTCACAGGTTAACCACAGGCGCGTCCGCAGCTGTTCGGACTGGGTAAAGTAACCTTCAATAGCCTCCGACAGACCGGCCTGTTCATTATAGTTAATGATGCCTTGATATTTGGCGCCGTTATCAGGAAGGATGCTAATGACAATTTGCCCAGATTCAATCATCGGCTCATTGCCACTAAAATCATCGTTGTAACGGGCAATGGCGCGTAATCCTGATTGTTGGTCGCATTCGGCCATAATGGTACGCACCTGACCGGTACTCGACAATTGCATGACCAGGCTGCCTTCAAATTTTATGGTGGATGCCAACAAAGCTGTCGCTGCCATAAACTCACCCAATAACAATTGCACTTGGCGCGGGTATTCGTGGCGTTTCAATACTTCCTTGTAGGCATGGTCTAGTCCAACCATTTCGCCACGAATATTGTATTGGTCAAAAAGAAAGCGTTGTGTGGAATCTGGATTGCTCATGAGGCACCTATTGACGGGCGGTCGTTATGAATCGTCGCTGTGCTCGACCGCATTAACATGTTGGAATCGAATAATATCTCGACGTTGTTTTTTACTGGGACGCCTAACGGGGGCCATCGCACCCTGAGATACGTTCTTGCGTATGTCTGCATTCTGTTGTCTTTTGGCGATAGAGGTTTCTGTTTCGCTGTACAGTAGCTGTGCTTCAGGTGCGCCGCGGCGTTGATCTGATAATCCCAGTACAGTAACCGAACGCTCTTCAAACCCCACTCTCACTCGAATTTCTGCGCCCACCTCCACCGCCTTTGCGGGTCGGGATCGTGCGCTGTTGTAGTGCACCTTGCCACCTTCAATCGCCTGCTTGGCCATTGAACGTGTTTTATAGAATCGCGCAGCCCACAGCCACTTGTCCAACCGGACGGTACTATCAGACTGTTGGGGGCTATTCACCGTATGCAATTCCTAATGGGGCTAAACAGGCGTTTATGATAACAGACCGCTAGGCTGCTACGCACCTACGGATCACAAATTCCTAAGGGGTCATACAATTCGATAGGACGGCCTAGGGCAAACCGATGGCCTTATTCAAAGCGGCTATTGCGCGAATGGCCGCCAGTGCCTGCGTGTTGACGTCGGCTGCTACGGCATACCAGTCGGCGGCTGTGTCCTCCTGCAGCGGCGGCAACGTATCGACAGTGGTTAATAGCCAGTGCGCGGCTTGCTGTAATGCTGTGATATCACTGGGGTTACCCACCTCTTGGGTTTCTAACAGCGACACCAATGCAGCCTGCATCAGGTTGAAATTGACCAGTGATGCCAATAAGTCATCGCGGGTCGTGTGGCTAAAGGGGCTTTCTTCAATCAGAAACAGATCACCTTGGTGGTTTTCGTTGAAGTAGCTGCCACGGAGCTGGGTTAAAAAGCCACTCAATGATTGCAGCATGAAGCGTGTTTGTTTTTGCGGTGTCAGTGCCTGCATCTCTGCCAGTGTGCCAGAGGGTAGCCAGCGCGCCTGTAGCTGTTCGGTTTGCTGTAGCAATAAGGCTACCAAGTCTGTTAGGACCAATCGGCGACGGTTTTCGCGGTTGGTGTCAAACCCCATAGGCGACATTTCCGAGGCGTAGGGCATAAAGTCGGTATAGGATCGCTTAGCGTCGGCGCCCCACAGTAAAAACTCGAGTGCGTGAAAACCTAAGGTTACTTCGGTTGAATCGGTGAGTTGGTGTTGTTCTATCAGGGTGGCAACTGACAAAGCAATAACGCCATCATTGATCAAGCCGGTATCGGGATACTCAGGTACAGCATCCAGAAACCCGCCCATAATGGGCCAAGAATCTAACTGGTTCCGAAATAAGGCAAGGCCTTCACTGTCACCGGTCGTTGGTTGCTGAAAGATGCGACATGCAGCGTAATGCTGATGGGCGGTGGCCCAAGCGCTCTGTAATTGACGAAGCCGAGTTTGAGAAGGCGCATCTAAGAACTCTTGGGTTTTTGCATCAAACTCAAGGTAACTGAGCTCGGCTTCGGCATAACAGGCTTGCGCTGTTTCGATCCACAACCCTAACAGTGTCTCGCTTGGAAAGTTATAGACCGGTAGGGGCGTCGTGGTGACCATGGGTTCAGCCGCTGGCTCTGGCGCTGACTCTGGCGTCACTGCGTTGTCACAGCCAGTGATGAGCAATAACAGCACAACGGGGCTGATCAAGAATTTTAGTGTCTGCATACCGGTTCGTACTCTATGTTATCGCAAGCTCATAATGGGCCATTGTTGCTGTGTCGCAAATTGCTTTAATTGGTCGTCTGGGTCAACTGCAACCGGGTTATCAACACATTTCAACAAGGGCAGGTCGTTGTGAGAATCTGAATAAAACCAAGCCCCTGCTAGGCTGTGGTCACGGGTCTTTAACCAATCGTTCAAACGTTCAATTTTACCACCTTGATAGCTAGGTGTGCCGACAATATTGCCGGTGTAGAGGCCATCTTTTAGTTCAGCCTCAGTGGCGATCAGGTGCTCAATGCCAAAACGGGTGGCAATGGGCCGGGTAATAAAGTCATTGGTTGCTGTAATAATCATCAGGGTATGGCCTTGGTCACGGTGATGATTGACTAAGGCTTCAGCTTGGCTCAATACCATGGGTTCGATCACTTCAGCCATAAATTGGGCGCGCAAACCAAAAATTTCTTCAGGTGAACGTGATTTGATCTCGGCCAAAACAAATGTCTGGTAGGCCACGACATCCAATTTCCCTAGTTGATACTGCTGATAAAAATAGTCGTTTCTCTCGCGATAGACCTTGGAATTGACCAGTCCTTTGCCGACCAAAAATTCGCCCCAGGCGTGGTCACTGTCGCCACGCAACAGGGTGTTGTCTAGATCGAAAATAGCGAGCGTCATGCAGGTATCCTTTGTGGTCACTGTCAGTGGTATCGATCTTGCGATCGGCGGCCCTATGGTAATGGAGCGGGCTGAGACTGGCTATCCTAACAGGTAAAATATTTGTCAATTCGCACACTAAAAACACACTAAGCTGTTGTTATTTAATGAGTTATTGCTTTGTTTGCGCGGCATAGGTGACTAGATTCGCTCTGGCTTGTTGGGGGCCTTTCTGAAACAATGGTGAAAATATTAGATTCGACAGTTACTGGAACGTTTCTGTCCAAGTGAGGTTTAGATGATTGACACGGAGGGCTATCGGCCCAATGTCGGCATAATCCTGACGAATCAACAAGGGCAATTGCTGTGGGCAAAACGGGTTAACCAAGACGCATGGCAGTTCCCACAGGGTGGTATTCAGCGCGATGAAACGCCCATAGCGGCAATGTATCGAGAGCTAGAAGAAGAAGTGGGGCTGTTACCTGAGCATGTCACTGTGGTGGCCTGCACACGTGGTTGGCTGAGCTATCGTTTGCCCAAACGCATGATTCGTCATAACAGTTTGCCGATTTGTATCGGTCAAAAACAAAAGTGGTTTTTGTTGGCGCTGAAAAGCAGCGACGACCGGGTGAACCTGTCGTTATCTGACAAACCCGAGTTTGACCATTGGGAATGGGTGAGCTATTGGTATCCATTGTCTAAGGTTGTGAATTTTAAACGCAAGGTATACCGACAAGCATTGCGTGAGCTGCGACCAAGGCTCAGTCGCTATTTGATGAATAGAAAACAGGCAAAGGTAACGCTAGAAAGCATTAAAACCTAAGGGGTACATTTTGCTCAATATCTTACAACGGATCAGTCAAGATATTAGTAGCGCTAGGGATCTAAGAGCGACCCTAGATATGGTAGTGCTTAGCCTTTTAGAAATGATGGTATCCGATGCCTGCTCGATCTTTTTGTGGGACTCCGAATCCCGCCGCTTCGTATTATCGGCGAACCAAGGCTTTGCTGCGCACAACATTGGCAACCTGTCATTGAATGCAGGCGAAGGGATTATCGCGCTGGTCGGCAAACGTGAAGAACCGATCAATTTAGCGGATGCCGCACACCACCCCTCATTTCACTTTGTACAAGGCATTGGCGAAGAAGCCTATCACGGCATGTTGGCCGTACCCATTATCCATCAGCGAAAGCTGTTGGGTGTCATCATGGTTCAAAAGAAGGCCAAAATAGCCTACGCCAGTGCCGACGAAGCCTTGCTGGTCACCATCTCGGCACAATTATCAGCAGCCATTGCGCATGCCAAAGCCTCGGGTTATTTGGGTCGTGATTTCTTTGGCCATACCCTGCTCAACAATATCTATCGTGGCGTGGTCGGCTCTAGTGGCGTGGCCATTGGTACGGCTTATATGGGCAAGGCCAATGCCAATTTAGATTCTATTGGTCATCGAGATACCGATGACATCGACGGTGAAATTACCCTATTTGAAACAGCCTTGGCCAATGTACGGCTCGACATGACCGAAGTGGGTAACCACTTTGCACGCGATTTGCGACCAGAAGAGCGTGCCATTTTTGATGTGTACTTGCGGATGTTGGATGACGCAGCCCTAGGGCAAGAAGTGATTCAAGAAATCGCTAAGGGGCAATGGGCACAAGGCGCGTTGGCCACGGTTGTTAAACGTTACTCCAAACATTTTGAATCAATGGAAGATCCCTACATTCGCGAACGGGCTACCGATATTCGTGACATGGGGCGCCGTATCCTGAGCTATTTGCAGGCCGAAGACACCCATATCGGCACTTTTCCTGAAAGAGCGGTCATTATAGGTGAAGAGCTGACACCGGCCATTTTGGCTGAAATCCCCGAAAATCACATCGCCGCCTTGGTCTCCATCAAAGGCTCTGCGAACAGCCATATCGCCATCTTTGCCCGTGCGATGGGCATTCCGACCGTGATGGGTGTCACCGATTTTCCGTACCAAAATCTATTGGGTCAGGAATTGGTAGTCGACGGCTACCGCGGGAAAGTTCTGTCGAATCTGACCAACGAAAAGAAGCAGCATTACCGTGACATCATTGCCGAAGAGCGTGCGCTGGTGCAGGGGCTAGACAACCTGATTCCCAAACCCTGTACAACCTTAGATGGCGTCACGCACCAGCTGTTGGTCAATACCGGATTAATGACCGACGTGGTCAGGGCATTGGACCGTGGCGCAGAAGGGGTTGGGCTGTACCGAACTGAAATTCCCTTTATGATGCGCGACCGGTTCCCATCGGAATTTGAACAGACCGAAATCTATCGGCAACAACTCAAAATATTTCATCCCCGCGATGTGGTCATGCGCACCTTGGATATTGGCGGTGACAAAGCGCTGAGCTATTTTCCGATCAATGAGCAAAACCCGTTTTTGGGCTGGCGTGGTATTCGGGTAACCCTCGATCACCCTGAAATATTTATGGTGCAACTGCGGGCCATGCTGAGGGCCAGCGAAGGTTTGAATAATCTGAAAATTTTACTGCCGATGGTCACCAACAACAGCGAGATCGATGAGGCTATGCACTTGCTCTATCGTGCCATGCACGAACTGCAAGAAGAAGGGATCGAGGTGCAGCAGCCTAAAGTGGGCATGATGGTCGAGATTCCGGCCAACGTGTATCAAATTGCTTCGGTAGCCCATCACGTCGATTTCCTATCGGTGGGCAGCAATGATCTGACCCAATACTTGTTAGCAGTCGACCGCACCAATCCAAGGGTGGCAGGGATGTTCGATAGCTTTCATCCTGGTGTTTTGCGGGCCTTGCAACTCATTGTCGATGAAGCCAAAGCCGCAGATATTGAAGTCAGTATATGTGGCGAAATTGCCGGTGACCCGATTGGCGCGATTATTTTGTCTGCCATGGGCTATCGCAATCTGTCGATGAGCTCGACCAGTCTTTTGAAAGTGAAATCAGTATTGCGTCAAATATCCCATAGCTGGGCAGTAGAATTGCTACGCGATGTGACAAAATTGGATGATCCTCGGGTGGTGCGCGCTACCATCGAGCTGGCGCTGCAGTCACAAGACATTTCTTTGTCCAAGTTGGGTATCAGTAAGTTTGCACACGACGGCTGACATCACTTTCTTTGCGCCAAAAAAAAACCGACAATCCTGAGATTATCGGTTTCTTTGAACAACCAAACGTTTAGCTTTTTGGTGCGCGGCTCGCACGTTTGCGTTCATTTTCAGTCAAATGCTTTTTACGAATACGGATGCTCTTAGGCGTTACTTCGACCAATTCATCATCTTCAATGAATTCCAAAGATTGCTCTAGACTCATACGGATTGGCGTAGTCAGCACGATGTTTTCGTCGGTACCCGATGCACGTACGTTAGTCAGGTTTTTGCCCTTACAAGGGTTAACTGACAAATCGGTGTCGCGGCTGTGAATACCAATGACTTGGCCTTCATACACCTCAACGTTAGGGCCGAGGAATAAGCGACCACGTTCCTGAATCGTAAACAGTGAATAGCCCAGCATTTTGCCTGAAGCCATAGTGATCAAGGCACCGTTTTTGCGACCAACAGGATCAGCCGTAGTCAGCTCGCCATAATGATCAAATACGTTCGTCAAAATACCACTGCCTGAAGTCATGGTGAGGAATTGGTTACGGAAACCAATCAAACCACGCGCTGGCATGAGGAATTCAAGACGGGTACGACCACGGCCGTCAGGGATCATGTTCTGTAACTGCGCGGCACGCATGCCAAGCTGTTCCATGACTGTACCCTGGTGCTGGTCTTCAACGTCAACCACTACCTGTTCGTACGGCTCTTGCATCACACCGTCAATTTCACGGGTAACAACCTGAGGACGAGAAATCGCCAATTCGTAGCCTTCGCGACGCATGGTTTCAATCAATACTGACAGGTGTAATTCACCTCGACCAGAGACGATAAATTTGTCTGGAGAGTCACCATTATCAACGCGCAATGCGACGTTGTGGATCAATTCACGGTCTAAACGATCGCGAATGTTTCGGGTGGTAATGAACTTGCCTTCTTTACCAGCGAATGGCGAGTTGTTGACCTGGAAGGTCATGCTCACCGTAGGCTCGTCTACGGTCAAAGGTGGCAGCATTTCTAACGCGTCTGGGTGACAGATGGTGTCAGAAATGTTCAACGTTTCAATACCAGTAATACAAATGATATCGCCAGCTTCAGCCTTATCTACTTCAATACGCTCTAGGCCATGATAGCCCATCACTTGAAGGATACGACCACTACGCGCTTTGGCGTCAATGTCTAGAATTTTAACAGCGGTGTTGGTCGTAATGCGGCCACGGGTGACTTTACCAATACCGATAACACCCACATAGCTGTTGTAATCCAATGCAGAAATCTGCATTTGGAAAGGACCTTCAGGGTCAACGTCAGGCGCAGATACACACTTAACGATCGTTTCCAACAATGGCGTCATATCATCTGCCATGTTTTCAGGGTCGTCACCTGCGATACCGTTTAATGCAGAGGCATATACGATAGGGAAATCGAGTTGCTCGTCAGTAGCACCCAACTTATCAAATAGGTCAAAAACTTCATTCACAACCCAATCAGGACGCGCACCAGGGCGGTCAATTTTGTTGATGACAACGATAGGCTTTAAGCCATTAGCGAAGGCTTTTTGGGTCACAAAACGTGTTTGTGGCATAGGGCCGTCAACGGCATCTACCAATAACAATACCGAGTCAACCATCGACAAGACACGTTCCACTTCGCCGCCGAAGTCAGCGTGTCCCGGTGTGTCAACGATGTTGATGCGGAAGTCATTCCAACGAATGGCGGTGTTTTTGGCTAGAATCGTGATCCCACGTTCTTTTTCTTGGTCGTTACTGTCCATGACGCGTTCAGAATCTTGGTCCTTACGGCCCAAAGTACCAGACTGCTGGAGTAACTTGTCTACCAAGGTTGTTTTGCCATGGTCAACGTGCGCGATGATGGCAATATTACGCAGATTTTCGATCACAGTTGTAGCCCTAATGTTTATGAGGGCGCGGATTATACCCGCTTATGCTGTTGAAAAAAGCACCAATCGAATTTATATCCGATTTATTTTGTCAACTTCTTGGTTTTTTTCTTCCAACTCGGCCTGTTCTAACGCATTGAGCTCGGCTTCAAGGATATGTAGCAACGACTCTCGGCCCTCTTGGTTTTGTGTCAGTAGCTGTTCTTCTGAGTCAACCGCCAGGGTTTCCAACAGCATTTCTTGGTCATGTTCTGCAAATAATTGGGTCGCACGATGGGCTTTTCTGCTGCTCATGCCCATTTGTCGCAAAGTCTGCTCGGCCATTTCAACCGATGACAAAAAGGTTTCTCGGATCACCTCATGCACACCAATACGGCGCAGGGCCACCTCATGTGGTCGGTTACGTGCGCGCGCAATCACACGGGCATTGGGGAAGTGTTGCAAAATCAACTCAGCAGTCTGTGTCACTGCATCAACGTTATCCATTGCCAATACGATGGCCTTCACATTGGCTGCACCCGCTGCTTCCAATGAATTCAACCGCGATGCATCACCAAAATAGGCTTTAAAGCCAAAACGCCGCAGCAAATCAATCTGGTTGGGATCGTGTTCCAATACCGTTATTTGATAGCGGCTAGCAACCAGTACGCGGCCGACAATTTGTCCCATACGTCCAAATCCACAAATGATCGCGCAGGGTCGGGTGTCTTCGATTACATCGGATTCCAATGCAGGAGCGGCAAGAAAACGTGGAATAATGACCGATTCATACAGCAACATTAATAGTGGCGTTGTGAGCATCGACAAAGCGACAATGAGAACAAGCGTTCCTTCGATCTCGGGCGTAAATATTTGTTGCTGGCTGGCCATACTAAACAGCACAAAGGCAAACTCGCCACCTTGAGACAGCAAAATTGCCAGCATCAAGCCATCAACCGATTTGAGTTTGGCAATCTTGGCAACCACAAAAAGCACCAGACCTTTTACCAAAACCAATAGGGCCACTGCGCCTAAAATGACCGACCAATATTCAAATAGCAGGGCAAAATTCATCGACAAACCAATGGCCATAAAAAACAGACCCATCAGCAAACCTTTAAAGGGTTCGATGTCAATTTCTAACTGGGTGCGGTATTCACTGTCGGCCAATAGCATACCAGCCAAGAAAGTGCCTAAAGCCATAGACAGGCCCACAGCGGCCATGAGTTCAGAAATGCCCAATACCAAGGCCAATGACAAAATAGTGAACAGTTCACGCATACCAGTAGAGGCGATGTAACGCAGTACCGGCTTCAACATATAGTGGCCGGCCAAAACAATGCCGCCAATGGCACCAAATGCCGTGAACATTTTTACGTAACCTGTTGAGCCGTTAGCTCCCGCGTCTGGCAATAAAGATAAAACGGGCAAAATCGCAATCATCGGAACAACGGCAATATCCTGTAACAACAGGATGGCAAAGCCCCGCTGCCCCGCATCAGTCTTGAGTAGGTTCTTCTCTTGTAGGGTTTGTAATGCAATGGCAGTAGACGATAGCCCGATGCCCATGCCCACCACCAGAGCGGCCTGCCAATTCATCCACTGCATTGCAATGCCAGTGATGGCGGCGGCGCTCAGTATGAGCTGTAACCCACCGCTGCCAACAATAGCGCGACGCATTTGCCAGAGGTGTGATGGATGCAATTCTAAACCGATCAGGAACAGCAGCAGCACCACGCCAAATTCTGAAAAGTGCAAAATGGTGCCGTCGTCGACAATCAGGTGCAGACCAAAGGGACCGATCAACACACCGGCAACCAAGTACCCCAAAACCGCACCCAGGCCTAATCGTTTGCTAATAGGCACGATTACCAGTGCCGCGATCAAAAATGTCAGCGCGATAAGCGGGTAGCTGTGTTCCATGAGAATGCCTTGTGTCTGTTAATATGCAGGTCATGGTAGCATGCGAGTTTATGAAATTATGTTTTATATCAGCTAAATCTATGGGATAAAGTGGGCTCATTTTATCCTGTGAGTCACATCGCATGCAGCTACTTTGGAAAGCATTTGTTGCCAGTATTTTCAGTCTGATATTCCTGCAGCCCGCGCAAGCCGGTGCGCCTCAAGTGTTGTTTGACCAAGGCCATGGTCAGTTGTTCTACATCGACCAGCAAGGCACGCTCGACCTGTCCCAACTTGCGGATACCTTCTCAGAAGCAGGCTTCGCTGTTAGCAGTACCAACACACCGTTGACCGCAGCCGCGCTTGAAACTGTCGATGCACTCATCATTTCAGGTGCTTTTCGGAGTCCCACCATCAGTGAAATCGATGCCATACAGGGCTTTATTCAACGCGGCGGAAAGCTGGCGGTGATGCTACACGTTGGCCCATTGGTCATACCCCTGTTAAACAGTTTGAATGTATCGGTATCCATGGGTGTGCTGCACGACACCACAAAGGCTATCGGCGGAAAATCCTCCGACTTTCCTGTGAGTTCTTTGGCAGGCCATGTGTTGTTTGATCAAATAAAATCCTTTGAGCTATATGGTGCCTGGGGTTTGAATCCGAATGTGCCAACCGTGCGTATCATGGCTATCACTGAGCCAAGTGCGTGGCTGGACAACAACAGAGACCAAGTAAAGGGCAACAATCCGCAAGGGAGATTTCCAGTCATTGTGCGGGGCGTGTTAGGTGCGGGTGAATACCTGGTGTTTGGTGATGATGCCATTTTCCAAAATCAATTTATGACAGGTAACAATCGACAGCTAGCCAACAACATGGCACTGTGGATGAAGCCCTGAGGGCTCTTGAAAATACTTGCTATTTTTGGGCATGGACTACAGAACGCCAATGCGGAGCGTCTACTTTATGGAAATGGCTCAAGGTGAAGTGACTTACACGGTCGATGCAGAAGATTTTGTTATTAGTTTTAATGCTGAATGGACAAGATTTGCAGAGGATAATGAAAGCCCGGATTTGGCAGACATCGGCCAATTATCAGATCGTTCCATTATTGAATTTGTTGAATCCTATAGTTGTAAAACACTCTATACCATGCTGTTAGCGCGCGTTAGGACTACCCAAGAAACGGTATCAATTCCTTTTCGTTGTGATGCTCCACATGAACGACGCTTCATGAAGATGGTACTATCCCCATTGACAGATGGGTCGGTCGTTTTCAAAACCACCCTGTTAAAGGCAGAAGCCAGAGACTTTATCAATCTGTTGTCCATTGACCGCGAAAAAAGTGAAGGCATGATAGTTGTGTGTAGTTGGTGCAACAAAGTTGAAGTCGATCACGACAACGGCCAGTGGCGAGAAGTAGAAGAAGCGATTAAAATCCTAGGCCTGATGAACGATGCACAGCAGCCTCCTGTTACGCATGGTTGCTGTTCGGCCTGTTATCAAAGTATTAGCGCAAAAATCAATTTTAAAAAAGCCTATCCTCAAAAAAGCACCGAATGAACAGACCTATACACTGGCACTACTATTCATTCACAATGGTGTGATCGAATCACACACCAAAGGCCTATATTCGCTATGTCTTTTCTCATATCTTTGTTCTATGACCGCGCAATGGCAGGCGTCGAAGCAGCCTGTTTGGCAGAATGGCGCCAAGCATTAGTGAGCCAAGCGACGGGTGCTGCGCTTGAAATCGGTGCTGGTACTGGCGCCAACTTGCCCTTCTATCCTCCTGAAATGACTAGTCTGGTGGTATCAGAACCCGATGACAACATGCGTCAGCAATTGTTACAAAAGCTCAGTCATGCCGACAGCGACCACATCAGCGCATCGCCCGATACCGCTGAAGCCTTATCAGCACCAGACAACGCCTACGATACCGTGGTATTAACATTGGTATGTTGTTCAGTGGGAAACCTTGATGCAGCATTGGCTGAAATACATCGGGTACTCAAACCCACAGGCAAATTCATATTTTTAGAGCATGTGGGTGCAGCCGAAGGCAGTAGCCGCAGAAAGTGGCAAAATCGCGTAACGCCGGTATGGCGCAAGGTGGCGGGAAACTGTCATCTCAATCGGGATACGGAACAAGCCATTCTACGTGCTGGGTTTACCTTTCAGTCGATTGAACGCGAAAGCATGCGAAAAGCGGTTTCGTTAGTACGACCCACTATTCGGGGTGTGGCGGTGAAAGGCTGATATTAATCCTGAAACCAGGTTTGAATCTTAGTGAAGCTGCCCAAGATATTGTCGTGTGTTTTAACATCTACTTGACCATCCAACCCATAGGTTTCTACATAGCCTGGCATGATTTCGTATACCGTTTCTTCTTTGATAAACGCTTTATTGACATAGCTTTCTGCCAATATCGCGCGAGGCGTATCACTGAATAGACTTTGTCCCGTTCCGATATCGGCATAACTGTTATTACATGACAGGCCTTCTACTAACAGAGTGGATGCTATGTCTTCATGGGCAGTGCGATAATTGATAGATTTGTTGATGCCGGGCCAGTGCACTACGAGAGGCACCCCTAACTGAAACCGATCAAATTTGCTGCCATGGCCCCAATAACCACCGCCGTTGTCGTTAAACTCTTCTCCATGGTCTCCTGTAATAACCACGATGGTATTATCCCATTGATTAGTTTCTTTCAGATGCGTCTTCAGCTTTCCGACAAGATGATCTAGATAATGAATTGCGTTTGAATACTGATTTAAAAATGGCGTTGGGTCGGTAGTGTCGGACACGCTGCCAAAATTAATTTCCTGTGCAGGCTGGAAAGGTTGTCTAAAATCATCAGCCGTTCGGTAAGGAAAATGGCTGTCGTTAAAAAACACCATCGCAAAATAAGGTGAGTCAGGTCGTATGGCTCGGGTTAGTTTGCTGATCAGCTGTGCGTCACCAATACCATTGCTACCACCATAGGCTGACTGCAAGGTTGGCTTGCCCCCGAAAAGTTGGGTATTGAGGTTATTCACGATGATGTCTTGGTTCGCCAGAATATGGAAATCATAACCGAGTGAGTCAAGGCTACTCACGAGGTTTGGCAAAGACCCTGTGGCTTCAGTTTGCTGCTTAAACACTGAACTCATACCGAAAAACAGGCTGAACATGCCATTGGTGGTCACGTTGCCACCGCTTAGGTGGTCGGTAAATGTCATTGAATCTTGCCCAATTTGGTAAATATTAGGCGTAATTTCGGGCGTCATTCTATCAAACCGCCAGCTCTCTAATATCACGTAAATAATATTGGGTGGCGTTTCTGGTGCGCAGGACAAGGGACTTTTAGGGTAATGAAATGAGCCGTTGGTCGTGAGTTTTAGGCTGAGCTGCCTTTCGCGGATGCCAGCATCGAATAGCCCTAATGCCTTAACTTCAGGCGTGGCAGTCATCGGTAAATACCAGGGGACTAGGGGACTCACACGCAGAATTTCACGGTAGTTGTGAGCATAACCCCAAGCATGGATGCATTGACCGATAAAGCTCACAACGAATATGACAAGTAAATATTTACCCGCATGTTGTGTCTTTTTGGATGTCGCAAAGGCATAGGTTACGACGAAAAGTAAGGCGGCCAATACCACTATCGCTAGAATAATGAACGTTAGGTTCAACCAGGATAATCCCAGACCCGCAAATTCTCTAAAGAACATCTCAACGAAGAAGAAATCTATATGGAACCGATAAATTCTGAAAACCGAAAAGTCCGTCAAAATAGCCAATTGAATGACAATAAATGGCAGTGCAATTAGCCGATCTTTCAAGAATATCAATGGGAGTGCCACAATGGCAGCTAATAAATTTAGTAGGAATGCTTGATCTAGAATTGCAAGTGGGCCATAGACGACAGTAATAGCTTCACTCGGACGCCAATCCATAAAAAACAAGGCGATGAAAACGCTGCTTAATAGAACATTTAAGAAAAAGAGGCGTTTGAGTAAAACCAGATTGCGTCGCAACATATTACGAAAGCCAACTTGAAAATGAGTGGATACCTGTATTCAACCACCCGAAATAGTGGCACATATACTAAACATACGTCTCTTGGCGGAGTGAGTAGGCTCAGATGTTGCAGTTTACCAAAACCCAGTTGATTGGGGTATAAAAAGCCGTTTTATAACAAGGAAGGCTGCCCATAAATTGGCTGGCTTCCTTGTAGCAGTTAATCAGCTGTGCGTTGTCTTTATCCCTATTTTATGTGTTTGATCAACATCATAATTTATGGCCTCTTGTTGTCATTTTCGAGTTCCCTAGTGAAAATATGGACCCGCCGATTCAGGCGCCTTCCGTCCTGTGTATGATTGGATGCAACCGGCTGCGTTGCACCAAAGTACTGAACCTGAATGTTTTGCTCGGACACCCCGTTACTAAGTAAAGCCGATACCACCTGTTCGGCGCGCAAGCGAGACAGATCCATATTGTACGACTTTGTTCCCGTGTCGTCGGTATGACCTTGAATCTGAACCATCCATGGCTTTTCAGCATCAACGGTTAGTGATGCCAAGTGTGCCGTTAGTAGGGCTGCTTGAGACGTCGAAAGCTGAGCACTGTTCGACTCGAAATAGACATCGAATACCGATTCACCCATACCCCTGTCATTTCCGCCTTCTTGGATAGGGTTTTCGCTCTCAAATAGCCCGTCCACATTGCTCTGTTCAGTGGTGACAATCCGCCAGGTGCTTCTCACACAGCACCCAATTTCTGCGAGATAAATGTGTACAAAGGTTGCTTGTGGGCCATCGTCAGTCTTGTCTCGTTTGGCAAACAACAGAAAGGCTTGCGGTGTTTCAGAGCCCAGTGTGCGCGGTGCAAACTGCTGTTGCCATTCAGCGCTAGTCGGGCAATCGCTATGTGTGCAATTGAAGCCTTGTTGATACCCTAACCCCACAAAATGTTGGGTCCACTGTTCGCTCAGAAAGGACACGGACGCTTGTTCAGGGTGATCAAATACCTGGTAGTGTTGAAATCCCGATACATAGCGTACCTCTATGCTTTTGTGCTGTGTTTGGCTCGCTTGGCTCATAAACAACGGCACGTCATCACGCCACTCAATGGTTTTTTCATAGGAAATACTCTGGGTCAACAGGCCATCCGGCAGCGCGTCTGCAAAGACCGGTGTCCACAATAGAAATCCAAATAAAGTGATGAGAATGCGAGAGAGTAAAATGACTGTCCTTGTCATCATGGTTATTGCTCCTGTAAGGCGTGCTGTAAAAATGGCGTTTGCATCCAAGCCGAGGCATGGGCAGTCAAAACGACAAACTGTTGGGTTGGCGCGCCGAATAAATCATTCTTCGCACCGTTAATGCATTGTCTGGTGAATGTCTTGGTAGTGATTCCAATGGGTTTGGCGGATTGCAGGCTGTCGATGACCCAACGAATAATGGGGAAAATCAGTCGGTAACAGTAACGGACCTGTATTTTTAGTAACCGAGGCGCTTCTGGTTCTGCGTTTTTGGCTTTCGCAACTGGCGCAGACAAGGGTATAAAGAACACTTTTTGGTAGGGCTTAAGTCGATATTTTTGGCGAGCGCAGTCTGATAATTGACTTGGACTGAGGCGCCCAAGCATTTTGTGACGGCCAAAGGTGGCATCATTAGGCATCACAATGTCAATGTCTGAGTAGAGTTTTATCGCCTCGGACTTTAGCGTTTTGAGACGATAAAAATGCAACAATGACGGCTCACTTCGAAGATATAGTGTGGCTAGCGATCTGACTGCCTGGTCATCCATAGCCGCCATGCACCCGTTGTTAAGACTCCCCGCTCTGGCGATTTGCTGCGCAGCATGGTTCAACGTGAATTTTGCGCGGTACATCAACCCCATCTCGAGTATCAGAAAGACCATCAAGATAAATAGCGGCACAACGATGATAAATTCCGCAGTCGATGCGCCGCGTGAGTAGCTAGGGCCAGCTTTAAGGTAATTGTTCGACAAGCTGTGCTCCGGTATCGCTATGGGCCAGAAGTTGTAGCCTCTTATCGTCTGGCAGGTAACGCAAACCTAGGAAGGCTGCTTGTTGCGCTTGTTTGTGTCTGGTGAGACTCAAATTCACCCAATACCGCGCCTCGTTTGGCGCAACCTGTGTGGCTTGTTGAAAAGCATTCACCGCAGCATCTAGCTGATTGGTTCTGACGTAAATATTGCCCAATTGGAACCATGCCACGCTAACACGCGGCGCCGTAGCGACCACTTCACGATACAAATGCTCAGCCTGTGCCAGTTGGCCATTTTGATAATACTGGTCAGCATCGGTCATGATATCCGGAGACAGTGTGCTTGTAGTGAGGGTGCTGCATGCTTGAAGACCCGTTGCCGTCAGGATGATTAAAATCATTTGGCGATATTTGAAAATTGGACTGAACATAATCGGTCTCCGAGTTTGAGTTTGTGGTATGCAACGCCGCCAGCGTTTAGTTCAAGCGTGTGGGATGCCTCTAAAGACACACAAATGGCGTTTGCAGATACCTGTTCTTTGATATGCACTATCCGCAAGCATCGATCGATAAAAACAATATCGATGGGGTAGGACATGCCATAGGTATGGACCATTTTGCACTGTGGTATGACATAGACGAGTTGCTCTGGATGCTGCTTAAAGACCAACAATCCCTGTAGCCGTTCTTTGAAAGTGGTGGCGATTTTTATGTGGGAAAATCGATGGGTGAGCTGCTCTGTGGCTGTTTGATAAAGCATCAGGTTACATCCCTTGAGTGAATCGAATGACGATTGGGAAAAACAAGATGAGAAACGACACTGGAAAAATAAAGACCACCAGCGGAAAAATGAGTTTCACGGGCGCCTGCAGGGCGGCTTTTTCTGCACGGTAAAAGCGTTCATTTCTGCGTTGTTCAGCTTGGTTTTTGAGTGAATCGGTGAGGCTTGCACCACTGGTTTCAGCTTGGATGATGGATTGAATGAGTGTGCTGTATTCGGCAATCTCCACGCGGTGCATGCTATTTTGTAGGGCCGAGATTCTAGATTGCCCAGTTCTCATGTCTTTGATGACATCACTGAATTCTTGTTTTAGTGGGCCGTTTGGTCCCTTTTTGATGACTTGCTGAATTGCTCCTGAAAAATTAAGCCCCGACACCAACGCGATGCGAAGAAATTCGGTCACGCTGGACAAATCTTTGATGATGGCCTGTTGTCTTGTTTGGCGGGTTTTGTTCATCCATAGGGTCGGGGCATGAAAGCCGATTGCCATGGCAAAGGGCTTCAGTCCGTTAAAAGACGGGCCAAATTGATTGACCACCAACAGTGCCAAGAACAGGCCAGATAGAGCATGGCATATTTTTAGCGCCACAAATTGTTCTGGCGATAAATAACGACCAATACCAGATTGTCTCAGGTGTTGCGTGACACGCTTTTTGCGCAGGACGATATCGGTCCAATGAATAAAGGCTGAAATGACGATAATACAGGGCCACATGAGTTTGATTTTTATAGGGATCGGCGCGTGGTGCTTCTCGTCCCATTGGTTAATGATCCTAGGGATCAAATGCCAACTCATAAAGAGGGTCATCATAAAAACCACGACTGGAAATCCGGAGGGTAGGGTAGCGGTCATATAGCGACTCCTATGATCTTCCTAATGAAAAAATACCCGATAGACAACAACACGACAGACACCCCAGCGACCGCCCAACCAATAGGAGTGGTCCAGAGTTGGCTCATCGCCTCGGGTTCAAGTAGTGACAGGCACAGGCCTAAGAAAACCGGTAAACAGGTCATGACAATGCCTTGCATTCTGCCTTGAGCCGTTAGTGCCTCAATTTTTTTCTCGACGTCGTGGATGCGCCGCATGGTATGGCTGAGTGACAGCAAAATATCCGCCAGATTACCGCCCACTTCCCGACTAATCAGAATGCCAGAAACTAAAAACTGTATGGCCTCAGATGAAATCCGCGCTTCTAAACTGTGCAGTGCGGTTTCCCATGTGCCACCCATCCGAATTTGCCGTAGCACCAGAGAAAACTCCTGTGCCAGAGGTCCTACTTCCAGTTTGGTGGTGTTTTCGAATGCTTGTGTAAAGCTAATGCCCGCTTTCATTGCTTGAGCAATAGACTCAATGGCGCCTGGCAGCTGTTGGTTGATTTCACGATGGCGTCTGTGGGAGAAGTGTTTAAAGAACCACTGTGGCGCCGCTAAGGATAGGATGATAGGGGGTATTGCGAGATACAGGTTCTGGCTTATCCATGCGACAACGGCGCCTGTTATTGCTGCGAAAATCACACTGACAGTCAATAATTGCGCTGTCGATACAAACAGGAACATGGAACTGAGGGCATCAGCCGAATGGATTTGGTAACGAACAAACGCACTTTTCAGTGAATGCCACGACAGGAAGGCAATGCCCAGTATCGACAGGGTCATTGCGATTGCGATGGTTTCTGGCATCACGAAGGCGCGCATCAGGGTAAATCTCGCGAAAATAGCGCGGTGTCCGGATTAAGGCCCTGTTTGCGCTGGTGCTCTATGAAATCTGGGATGATGCCTGTGGCAGAAAATCGGCCCTGTACAACGCCAAGTTCACTGAAGCCCGTGGTTTCAAAATTGAAGATTTCGGTGAGCTGTATCACCCCTTGTTCGAGCCCCCCGACTTCCGTAATGGACGTGATTTTTCTTTGACCACAGGGAAACCGGGTTTGCTGAATGATGAAGTCGATGGCCGACGCGGCCTGTTCTCGAATAGCCGATATGGGAATTTCCATGCCTGACATCATGACCATGATTTCGATACGCGACAGGCAATCGCGGGGTGTATTGGCATGTGCGGTAGACAGGGAGCCAGCATGCCCTGTGTTCATCGCCTGCAGCATGTCGAGCGCTTCACCGCCACGGCACTCACCAATAACGATGCGGTCCGGACGCATTCTGAGACTGTTTCTGACCAGATCACGAATAGCAATCTGACCCTTGCCCTCTGCATTGCTCGGCCGAGACTCGAGTGACACCAAGTTTGGTTGGTGCAGCATGAGTTCTGCCGCATCTTCAATGGTGATGATGCGCTCATGGTCGGGAATAAAGGTCGATAAGATATTCAACAGTGTGGTTTTTCCAGACCCCGTTCCGCCTGAAATGATGATGTTACTTTTGTAACGTACGATCGCTTGCAAGAACGCACCCATGTCTTGGCTAACCGCGTTAAATGCCACCAGGTCACTAATTCCCAGACGTTCTTGAGAAAATTTTCTGATAGTCAGGCTGGGCCCGCTGAGTGACAACGGTGGAATGACCGCATTGACACGGCTCCCATCAGGTAGTCGTGCATCGACCATGGGTGAGGACTCATCAATACGGCGGCCTAAAGGCTGAACGATGCGTTCTATGGCAGCCATCAAGGCGTCAACATTTGAAAAGGTGACATTGGATTTCGACAATTTGCCACGCTGTTCATAAAATATATTGTCTGGTCCATTGACCATAATCTCAGTGACTTCTGGATTGCGAATCAAGGCTTCAATCGGACCCAGTCCTACCACTTCTGCCACGATGTCATTGATAAATTGCTGTTGGTTAATCCCGGTGGGCAGATCTGCTTGTTGACTGATGAGACTTTCCAGCTGCGTTCTAGCGCGCTGTCGCAGGGCGTGGTCATCGAGGTGGTCAATATCATTGCGCTTTAAGTCAAAGGTATCGAGCAACGCTTGCCGGTATTGGTTTTGCCATGTGAGATAGAGCGGCGATGGTAATGACTGAGATGCTGGCAATGGGTGTTGCTGCGCTTCTGAAACCGCAGTCATCATGTGAGAAGGCTGTTGGTGGCCATGGGGTTCTTCCCAATCAAAACGCAGCGAATAGGGACCAATGGTCAGTACATCTTGCTTGTCGATGGTGCAGGCATCGTTAAAGACGCGATCGTTCACAGCGCATCGTGCTTCGTTAATGGCATGGACCACCAATTGATGCTCGGCGCGTCCGAGGGTGCAATGTTTCCCAGAAATCCGCCAACTCTTTAAGTGGATGTCTGCGGGCAGTTTGCTGCCGATGGTGACCGGTAGCTCGGTTATTTGGAGTTCACGCAATACATTGGTGCGCGAGTCCTCTATTGAAACCTGTAATGTGATCATCCTTGATCCCTTCATTGTTAACGTTTGGTTTTAGTTGCTGTGACCTTTATCTGGAACCAGTTTGTTGGCAAGGTTATTGAGGTCACTCTCGGCATCAGCCTGGCTGATCGTCGGTGTCAGTAAAATAATCAACTCCATATCGTTGTTGTCTGTGGTTTTTGCTCGAAAAAATCTACCCACGAAGGGCAGGTTGCCTAACCAGGGCACCTTAGATACCGAGGCATTTTCGGTTTGGCTAACCAATCCAGAAATAACCACCGTTTCACCCGGTTCGGTATTGGCCACCGATGTCACTTGTCGGGTAGATAATCCTGGCACGCCATTGACGGAAATCGCGTGATCTATCGAACTGACCTCTGCCGAAAAGTCGACCAGAAGATTACCGTCTGCGCCAATGGTGGGCAGTACATTCAACCGAATGCCATAGGGCTGATATTGCACGCGAAGATCACCTGATTCACTCAAAACTGGGTATGGGATCTGCCCTCCAGCGTGGAAAGTGGCAGGTCGATTTTCGGTGGTGCTCAACATCGGTTTGGCAACCACGCGAGCGCTACCGGTTTCGGTTAGCAGCTCAATTTGAGACTGCATGTGAGACGCCAATCCAACCGCACCATAGAACTGGCCATCGCTGAGCGGAATGTTTTCAATGAGTGCTTCAGCGCCCTGAATCGGTGAGATAGCAGCGAAATAGGGGTTGGTAACTGCTTGTTGGGCGAGTGCGATGGATGGACCGGAAAGAATCTCTTGCCACCGAATTCCTAAGCGTTCGAGGTTGCGTTTTTTAACTTCTAATATTTGCACTGAAATTTCAATCATCTTGCGATGGGGCGCTGGGTTTTCTAACGTCATATTGATAACGGTAGGGTACTGCTCGAGGACAGCGGCAAGATGAGATTGAAACCTAGGATCGTAACTGCCACTCACCACAAGGCGGCCTTGGTTCTCAGCGATTTCGATGCCGGCAATAGGCGCCAATATCTCTCGTAGGGCTGCGTAATGGGATTGGCTTTGCACCCTGATGTCGGTAATCACTTGGTCCTGTAAGCTGGCACTGGCCAACAGATTCTGAAAGCGGTCATGCTCAAATTCGCTCACCACTACGCCGGTAATCAGGGGTTTGGATAACCCGTAGTCAATGGTCAGCGATGGCCATTCAATGATCAGCCGTGCCAGTTGCTGGTGACTGTCAGAGGGCGCTTGATCGGATACCTGTATATGAAACAGTGACTTTCGATTCCCTAAATGCCACACCACGATGTCACTGTTGCCCTCGGATAAGGGAATGATTAACAGTTCCTCTTCATTCAAGACATTGACTGACACGACATCTTCATTACCCACAGCGATCCGCGTAATGTCCGATACCCGCACATTTTCGATGGCACCCAATGGCAGTCTAAGGGTTGACTCACTTTGATAGGGGAAGCGTTCAAGGCCTAGGGCTAAGGGGCTCATTAGCAAGGATAGGCTGAATAAAGCGACAAGACGGTTCATTTGCGTACTCCCTTCGCTTGGACATCGGCGCTTAAGGGCAAAAATCCTTGGGCTTGCTTATTGGACAGAAAAGGCACCTGTGTTTCAGTGGGAAGACCTGTATGGTCGGCGGTACTGACCGATGCTAGGTCCTTTGGATTGCGTAACAGCACCAACAATTCTTGGCTTTGTTCAGCCAGTCTCACTTGTGCAATCTGTTCTGTGGGCAGTAACAACGTCATTGATTGGTAATCATTCAAGCTGTCATCGCCGCCGATCAACGCACCGTTTGGATCGGTGCTGGCGCTGCGCACATTACCCGTGGCAATGACCCTTACCTGTTCTTGCAGCAAGGTCATATCGGTATCTATAACTTTAAACAGGTCGACCTTGTCACCCACCTCAATCATGTTTTCATGAGAATTCATGGCATTGACCGACAGGGTAATCGCGCGAAAGCCCATTGGAATGGTGTCAGAAAATCGTGCTGCGACCTGTTGGCCTAAATAGGATTTTAACAGCGGTTTTCCAGCGCCAACGGGCCACCGAATTTCAAGTCCACGAATGGTGTCGAAGTCGTCTGGATAAAGGGCATCGGTAGGCAGAAACTGCATGGGAATTTCCATGACTGCCAGTAAGTCCTCCGTCACAAAACTGCCGGGCGCGAGGGTGCTATTGGCCACAAGAATAGCCACCTGCTGATTGTATTGGGTAGTGAGAACGTCTGTTAAGACAGCCTCTTTTTCTTTGAGATACCCCACTGATAGTGCGTATGCCAGTGATGCCATGCCAAGTGTGATGGCGATCAGCAGTATTTTTGAGCCGCGAATATTCCTTATCATGAGCTGTCCTTTTTTAGTCTGCTAGCCGAGTACTGAATTGCCATGCATTGAGATTGTGTCTGGCTGTTTCTGCAATCAACTGTCCAATACTGATGGTTTTTTCATCGCCATCTGGGTGTGGTGTATCAATTAAGGGTGCAGTGAGCATTGCCACTATCACGGCACAGGCTACCAAATACTCCGCCATTGCTTGTCCCGTCACCGCTGTGCTTTTCATATAGAGGTCCTCACCATCACGACATCGGCTTCTGTGCCACCGGCTGGGCAAACGGACACAAGCACACTGGATGCTTGTTTTACCCAGTCAAAAAGCAGACATTCAGCCGCATCATCCTGATGGAGTTCCAGTGCAGTCCAGCCGGCGTTTAAAAACTGCCGCATTAAGTGGTTTGACGTCTCTGTTGCTGAGGCATTCGCCCTAAAAAGGCTGGTCACATAGTCATCGGTCTCAGAGCCCCGTGTTCTTTGCAGCAAGGTCAATCCCTGCTGTGGCAGATCGCTGTCTAGGCTGCCCCAGGATGCATTGGTTTGTGTGAAATCGAGAACCGAAATGTGGCCAGAATGTGGCGCAGTGGCCGTCTGATGCGTCACCGTAATAAAGAACGGTGGTACGAAAATGGATTGGGTGTGGACTTCGTCATTGTCCGCCCTGTGAACGTCTTTAAATTCACTATGTGCGTGCTGTGCGAGCATAGACGCAAAAAATCGATGGGTTTGTTGTTCGGACTGTTTGCTGTGGTAAGCATAGAGTGTTTGTGTCAGGCCATTGATCTCTAACTGATCGGCGATAAGGGTGACCCGCAACCAGGGCGGATAGGCTACCTGTGCCAAAGGCTGGGCGTTTAAAATAACCGGGACAAATATCAGACAGCACAGTACCAATCGCCCAATCATGGTTTCACCTTCAGCTGGTATTGGTCAGGAATAATGTGGGTGTCGATGCGGCCAATTTGTAATGATTTCCAAGCGGATGCCCAGGGCATAAAGCTTGTGGTTAATGTAAGAAAGGATTGGATGCTGTCTGAGGGCAGCAATGACGCAGGCGTAAGAGAAGCGACGGCCTTTACCTGCTGCGCATCGTCTGAGATCCGCCAGTTGTCAGAAAAAAGCGACAGTTGATAATTAAAATTGAGGTCTTCTGATTCAAGTGAGAGCCACCGCACTAAAAACGCCGGTGTTTTAGCCGCAAGCGCTACACGATGCGCTTCCATATTTTTGGACTGTAAGGGAAAACCTGTCAGCTTCACCATGGTGGTGGCCGCGTTCATGCCGGCCATCCAACCAGACAGTTGGGTATCAACTTCAGAAAATTGTACGTCAATGGAAGCAATTAACGGATCCTCTGCGACCACCATAGGATCCCAGACTACATCGTCTGCATCGGTTGAAGATCCTGCGCTTGCCGTTTGCGCGTCAGAAAGCACGGCTGACTGAAATATCAACGTCCGATCAGAATTGCCACTTTCCCCGCGGTTGTCATGGGGTTGCCACGCAGATAAACGCGCCAGTTGTGTGGCCTTGTTTTGAATCTCAAACAGTTTACTGATCGCTGGAATCGACAAAAGCAGCGGCACCAAAATCGTCATGACGATGGCGAATTCCACAATCGATTGCCCAGACAACCGTCGTAAACCGAGGCATTGATGTAACACCATATTGCGACATCCTTGTGCAACATAAGTTTTAGGCGGGGGAACCCGCCTAGATTGGCCTACTGTGAAATGGCACTATTGCCCGCGTTGTTAAATGTACTGAGATTGACGCGGTCGTTGTCCTTAGCAACCGACAGAGCTGCAGCAGCCGAGGTTTTAGCGCTATTGGTTGCCGCTTTGCCACTGCGACCGCCTAGCTCAGCGGTCATGCTGGCAACTTGATTTCGGATCGTTGAACCCATAAGGCCGTAGACCCCGATTGCAGAAACAGCGATGAGTGCCACGATGATCAGATATTCGGTCATGCCCTGACCGAATTGTTTTTTTGTTTGCATAGCCATAATGAACTCCTAAAAGAATTGAGAGGGTAACTGCACAATTGTTGATAGGGTCTGGCTAAGAAGGGAGTGTTGTCATGATCAATATCCTTTTGAGTGAGTACCTACAAAATCCGTTGTAGGAAAAATGGGCACCGAAATTCGGTGAGCCCGTTGTTTGCCAGTTCTGGCGGTTTGTGTTGCTGTTTTTATTCACCGATAGAGCAATCCGTGCCTAATCGATAGCCCTGAATGTAAGCAACCCTTCGCGTCGGGTAAAGCGCAAATCTCAACTTCTAGACCAAAGTATAGGCAGGGCGAAAAGAACTGATTGGTCGGAGAGCAGCAAAAACGACAGGCAAAATAAAACCGCTATTGGATATCCAGATAGCGGCAAAGGGGAGTAAAACACACTACTACAGGTCCGAGAACACATGAATTAATGACTTCACTATAGGCTAATCCTCTTTAATAAAAATGACGCTAATCAATTATTTTAGATTATACAGGGTTCTAAAAAAACGGAAATACTGAGTTTTTAATGCTGTGTTGGCTGTCGAAAAACGCAGGTAATGCCATGAATTATGGTCAAAAGTCGGTTTCGGGCGATTTCGCTGCTTTAAAAACGGCAATCTGGGGTACACTAAGCCACTAAAAAAAATAACAAAAGAGACTATGTGGACGCCTATATGACTGCATTCATTCAAACATGGCGTGGTGCCAGCGCCATTATTTGGTGGATCATCGCCTCGCCGTTTCAAAATATTCATTTGTTGATGAAGGCTAAGGATGAAGATCACGCCCAGGCAATGCTGCAGGTGCGGTCTGAACGATTAATGGCACGCGCGCGGTTGAAGGTCGCATTGGTGGGCAATCCGCCACCAGAAGATCGCGGTTACGTGTTTTGTTACAACGAAACGTCTTTGGCTGATGTCATCGCCTTTAGTGCCATCATGTGGCGGTATATCGATCGTGCTGCTGCTGCCGAAGTATTTATGCGGATTCCGTTTGCCCGTGCGGTAGGCAAAAAAGCAGGCATTGAAGTGGTAGAGCGAGGCAACCGCGCCAAAACCGATATTGTATTAAATCGGATGGTGGCAGCGTTGCAGTCGGGTCTGTCGGTTGCATGGGGCGGTGAAGGGCGGTTGTCTGGCTTTGACGGTGTAGGACGTTTTAAAGTGGGTGCCAGTCTCATCGCCATTCGGTCTGGAAAATCCATTATCCCCGTGTGCTTTAACGGAGGCCATAAGGCGATGCCGGTACGCAGTTTACGGGCTATACCTCGCACCATATCTTTAAGATTTGGCGATCCAATACCGGTAGTGGGATTAACAGAGGACGATGCACGCGCATTAACTGATCGGGTACAGGCAGCCGTAGCCGCCCTTTATGCCCTAGATTAATTCGCGGCTACCGTCTGCAGATTCTCTTCGAAAAAGTCTTTTATTTGGGTCCAGGCGGTTTGTGCAGCACCCGATGCGTTGATGGTGTCGGGTGTGACAAAGGCGTGACCTGCTCCCGGATAAATGGACACGGTGTTTTCTATGCCTGCCACATTCATGGCTGATTCAAAGCGCTTGACCAATTCCACTGGAATACGGCTGTCGTCTTCGCCATAGATGGCCAGTATAGGACCGTTGTCACCCAAGAAGCCCATGTCTCGTGAATCGGTGGTCATGTCGCCGCCATATAAAGACACCATGGCCGCGATATCGGGGAACCTTCTGCCCAGTTCGAGCGCTTCTCGGCCACCAAAGCAAAAACCAATGACGCCGATACGGTCTTGTTGCACCTGTGGGTTCTTAGATAGCCACGTCATGGCGTCATCGATGTCGCTGCGAATATTAATGTGATCGGTCGTCAAAAAGAGCTGCAAGGCACCGGGAATCGTCGTGGCCAGTCGGCCGCGATAGGCATCGACCGCTAGCACCGCGTAGCCTTCTTTAACCAATAATTCTGACATGGCCACCATGTTTTCGTTTAAACCCCACCATTCGTGAATCAGCACAATTGCGGGATATGGGCCGTCACCTTCAGGGGTCATCCAACGGCCATGGGCATTGTCAGATAAAACGGTATTCCATGAATCGCGTGAGTCTTTTCCAAGCCATGCGTCGTAAGAACTCCAGAGCACAAAAACAGTAATCAGAGCAAGGATGACTTGAAGGGTGACATTGAAGACGCGACGGGCTTTCATGGTTATTCCATTGGTGGTTATTGGTTTTATTATGTCAGGGCGCTGCCTTACACTCTGTGCCTTGAATCACTATACAGCCAAAATACCGTGATTGCAGCCGATACTTTTGGGAAAAATAGTGAACAAGAACCATCTCAGGGTGATCTAGCTACTGTGGATGATTTCTGTGAACTGGTTACATACTCGTTTCTAAATTGCCACTCGATTAATGCTTCAACGGCATTGACGTGTTTTTTATAGGCAAGGGCATCAGATGGCAGTGGGCCAAGTGATTCACCAATTCTTAAATTGTCATCTACTGAAAAATAGTGATCATTACCACCAATTGACACACCATCTTCAAACATCCAAACCCCTTTTTCATGCCACCCAGCATGAGGTTCCTGACTGTCGAACAGATCAAATCCAGTCTTCAGGTATTCGGCATTTGGGTAGGCGAGCTCAAATATAGTGGGAAAAATATCACGGTGACTGCCAACGATGTCTATTGAAATATCAGTTGGCTTTAATGCATCAGGTAGGTGCAAATACAATGGGACAGAGCCAGCCAGTAGGCGGTCTTCAATCTCATTATATTGATAGAATGCCCACATTGTATGATCACCAGTGGCAATCACTATGGTGTCATCTAATAGGTTGTTTTGTTTTAGCTTTTGTAAAAATATGCCCAGTTGGTCGGTCATGTATCGGACGGTTTGTAATTGTTTTTCAGCAATATCTGGGTGAACGAGTTTGTTGTCAAAGCTTTCAAGTGACACTTTGCCAGAATCATAGTTATTCGGCACTACATGTGGTGGGTGGTTCGTGGTGGTCTCTACAAATAAAAACCAAGGAGCCGGTGACGATTGGAAATCCTTTATGCGGTCTAGTCCGAACTGAAAACCGTATTCATCATGTACACCCCAGTCAGAGAACTTATCGACATTATAGGCTGACATAATGTCTGTCATGTCCCAATAGTGATCAAATCCCTGTGCCTCCCAGAAATTCCCCTGGTTATACCAAGACCTTGAGCCTCCGCGTATGAAGCCTGTTTGGAACCCCATATTTATCAGCGATTGTATATTGCTGTATTGAAACCTAGTTTTGGACGCTGCTGATATGGATAGGTCGAAAAATGAACTGTTTCCAAGTGTGCTTTCGATAAACCGGTTGGTACCTTGGCGGGTAGACACAAAGCGTTTAAATAAGAGACCGTCGTTAGCGATATTTCCAAATTCTCCCCAAAAATCGTCTGGCTGTTTTTCATCAAAAACGATGTGAGAACTCCAACCTTCCATTAAGACGAAGATGATATTGGGAGGTTTACCTGCCCAAGAAGAATCTGATTTTTTTACTAGTGGCACCGAATATTGTGTTTCTTGACCCACAAAGAGTAGATCATTTTTAGCATCTTCAATTGAAAGATAACCGCGAGATGTCAATGCGACTTCGGGAGAAACCCCCATAGCGTTTTTTGATCGCCAATTGAAAGCTTCAGCCATGTGTTCTGCAGCGCTAACCGCTAATTGATTGAGAAAATGAGACTGAGAGGCCTGTGTGGTGCTTGCCCGTAGCGGAAATGTGCTAAATGAGCCGCGTGCGGTACTGGCTATTACTAACAATAGGGCCAAAACAGTAAGCACCTTTCTCAGGGCTTTGGGCGTAGGGTCGCCCAAAATATTGGTGTTGGTGCTGAGATAATTAATGGTTTTAACTACAAGCCAACAAATCGCTGAAAAAACGAGAAAATACCAAACAAGTGGATATTGATCCCACATGGCTTTTAGAATTTCAGTCGTATCATCTTCAATAAGGCCAAAAACGAACAGGTCGATGGGATTATTATAAGCCTGCCAGTAAAGTACGTTGAGAATCGACAACAGAGTGATGGCAATAACGGACACGTGAATCCAGACCCGATTAACACGATGGGTTATGGTTGACAGCCGATAGTGGGCGAGTGATACAACCCCTGCTAGGAATGGCAAGGCCATTAAAATGGCCATAATCTTGATATCCCACCGAATGGCATATAGCAACACCAGTGGCATATCCTTGTAGAATTCACGCAACGTATTGTCTGGTGCCAGCAAGTTGAAGGCAAAAATACGGACGCCTAACAACACAATGATGGCAACCAACGTGGCAGCAACCATCAAAGACAATGTTTGTCGGAATGGCTCCCAACTGGTGCTATGTGTCGTCTCTTTTACAAATAGGTTTGCCGCTTTCAACTATGGATATCCTGATTGGGTGACTGTCTGCTGTTAATTATCGCAATTATAATGATATTTCGTCCTGAATGGCGATTTCCTGCCCCTCATTCAACAGTCCCGCATAAACACCATTTTGACTGAGCAGATCGCTGTGATTGCCGCGTTCTACAATTTTTCCTGCATCCATCACCAAAATTTGGTCTGAATGGCGAATGGTGCTGAGTCGGTGCGCGATTGCGATAACTGTTTTCGATTGAAACAAGCGGTTGATGGCTTTTTGAATCAGGTCTTCAGTTATCGAGTCAACCGAGCTGGTGGCCTCGTCTAGCATCATCACCTGCCCACCCTGAGCCACCGCACGTGCAAATGAAATCAACTGGGTTTGGCCAGCCGATAAATTGCTGCCGCTGGTCTTGAGTCTAAAGTCATATTGTTCTGGTAGCTGTTCGATAAACTCATGGGCATACACATATTGTGTTGCGGTTTGAATATCGTCCTGTGAAATATGGTCATGTCCCAGTGCGATGTTAAATGCGACTGATTCTTCAAACAGATACACATCCTGTTGCATCAACGAAAACAGTGGCAAAACGCGGGCTTTGGGAATGCGAGACAGTTCAATGCCATTGAGTAGAATGCTGCCTTCATAGTCCATGTAGACTTTGTTGATGAGGCGAATGATGGTCGACTTGCCAGAACCTGTGGTGCCAACCAAAGCCAATTGCTGGCCTTTGTTGAGCGTAAATGACACGCCGTTGAGGACATAAGGGGTGCTGTCGTTATACCGGAATTTAACATCGGTAAAAACCAATGACTCGAATTGGTCGAGCTGCGTACCCATTTGTGCCGGGGTCATCATCAAGCGACCCGCTTCTTCCAAGGGTTCTACGAACAGTTCTTCGATATGCTCGAAAGCGGCGAACGATCGTTGGATTGAGGCAATTTGTGAGGTGAAGTCACGCAAGGGCACAAAGATTTTTTCTAAGGTGTTAATGAAGGCTATCAAGACACCCAAGGTCACGGTACCAGCCAACACCAAACCAGAGCCGTACCAAATCATCAGGCCGATGGTAACCGAGGTGACACCGGTAATGATCGAGAACAACGCGGCATCATACTTGTTGGTTTTCAATTGGGCGCGCATAAACTCCGTGGTGTAATCCAGATACCGCGCTTCAACTTCTTGCTCAGCGCCATAGAGTTGCACGGTTTTAACGCCCAATAAGCACTCTTGTAGATAGCCGGTACCCTTGGCCAATGAGGTGCGGGTAATCACATACATATCACGCAATTTGTTGCGCACATATTGGGTTAGGTACAGCACGGGCGGAAACACCGCGAGGATGACCAAGGACATCTGCCAGTTGATAAAAAACATCATGATCAGAATGGCAATGGTGTTGAGCGAATCCTTCACCAGACCCAATACACCCAGCACAAATGACTCGCCAATGGATTCCAAATCGCTGGTCAAACGCGACAGAGTGACCCCTGTTGGTGTCTTGTCGAAATAGGTTCTCGGAAGATGCAGGATGCGTTGGAACATATCCTTACGCATATCAAACAGCGCATATTGGCTGGTTTTTCTCAGGTAGTACGAGTAGATAGCATCGGAGAAATAATTGACCAATAGCACCAGCAGCATGTACATAATGGTTTTTGGTAAACCTTCAAATTGCCCTTGCGTTAGGTGGCTGTCTACCACCTTAATGATCAACCAAGGAAATAGCAGGTTACAGGCGATGGAGATAGGCAACATCGCAATACCGATGGCCGCTGATTTTTTATAGGTCAGCGCAAACTGGTAAAAGTGTTTGAGGTATTTAAGATCGAGTGACTGGATCATGCGGCGCTCCCCGATTCATGCTGCTGTAGTTCCCAGGTTTCTCGATAGTAGGGAGACGACAGTAACAATTCTTTGTGGGTGCCACGGGCGATGACCTTGCCTTTGGCCATGACCAGAATTTCATCCATGCTTTCTAATGCGCTGATGCGGTGTGACACGATCAGCACGCTCTGGTCCTTGATGCGGTTCAATAAGCCATTCAAAATTTTGCGCTCGGTGTCATAGTCAACGGCAGACAGCACGTTGTCCATGATAATGAGGTCGCAGGGCGTCAGCAGGGCGCGCGCTATGCTCAAACGTTGTTTTTGCCCGCCTGACAACATAATGCCTTTTTCGCCAACAACGGTTTCGGCACCCTTGGTAAAGCGGGAAACGTCGTCCATGAGTTGGCTGAGTTGTAACACGTCTTCAACATCGCCTACCACCCGCACATTGGCATTTTTACCAGCGCCAAATTGTACATTTTCAATCATGGTATCCGAAAACAAATAGGGTTCTTGGGTGATGGTCCGCACAAAATGGCGCCAGTTTTGACGAGACATCTGGGTGATATCAACGTCGCCCCACGCGATTTGTCCCGCCGCAACATGCAAGTGGTGGTTCAAGCAGTTCACAAGGGTACTTTTGCCCGATCCGATACTGCCTAGAATGCCGAGTTTTTTGCCAGCGGTGAGTTCGAAACTGATGCCGTCCAGCACCCAAGGCGCGTCAGAATCTGGGCCATTAGATGCGGCAATAGGTACTGCTTGGCCGTCCTGTTCTGGTTGTGCTTCAAGTGGATACTGGTATCTCAGATTGGTTACCCGCAGCGTGGCACGCTGCAACGCGGCTTTGTCTTCTGGTGACAGCGCAATGTTATCGGTCTCTGGCAGATCAGCATTTAATATACGCTGCACACTGTCGATGCTGACCATGCCCATTTGGAAAACCGTCACAATACGCCCGAGGTGCATCAAGGGTAGTGCGAGCAAAACCGAATAACTTAGAAAGGCGGTAATTTCACCGATGGTGAGCTCTTGCTGCAGCAAATAATAACCACCCAATCCCAATATAAGCACTTTCATCACGTTGTTGGCATAGTCGAGCACCGGCATGATAAAGGTTTGTATGCGTGTGATCTGCATGGTGGTATCGAGTAAACGGCCATTGACGATGTCAATTTTACCATCGACCCAGGAATCCATCTGTTGGCTTTTTATCAAGTCGATGCCCGATAGGTAGTTCATCAACTGCTCTGACAAATCTTGTAAGCGGTGCATGCGTGCCGTCCACAGCCCCCTGAGCCTTTTAAAACCGATACGAAAGACGATAAAGGCCAAAGCAATAGGAATAACCGAATACAGGGTTAAATCGGGCGAGATGCGCCACATCCAAATAGGGGTCAGTGACAGGGCAAACACAATGTTAAATAGCTGAAGAAATCCGATACCGTAAAACAATCGGATACCGTTTAGGTCGTTGTTGATAATAGAAATCAACTTGCCTGATGCAAAACGGCTGTGGAAAGTTGAAGGCAGACGGTTAAGCCTAAAAAACAGGTCATTTTTAAGCGCCGCTTCTGTGATACGTCCCGGATTGAGTGAATACATGCGAGAGAGGATGCGAATAAACACCATCACAATAGAGAGCACCACGACCATGGTGACATTATCGAGCAACGCGGTGTGTGCTGCCTCAGAACTTTGGTTGAGCAGGTCGATGGCCATCTGAATAAAACGGGGTATTTCGACCTGCAACCAATTCACTGCAAAAATGCACAGCATGGCAAACAAATAAGAATACTTGTTCAACAGAAAGTAGTGTTGGATAAATTGTCGCTTGGTCACTGAGGTGCCTTGTTATAAAAGTGAGCAGCACCCAATAGGCGCTAAAAACAGGTCGGTGCGAATACGGCGTCCAGTGTACGGTTTAATCTCATTTTGGCAACCAGATCGCGGCTGAATGCTGCCCAACCTGTAGTGATGGCACTACGCCTTAGTCTAGGGTTTTGCTGGGGTTGTCGTTAATGGGCATATCTGCCGTAACCTTATTGAGGGGGGCTGTGCCGTGAAAGTGTAACCACAGTAAGAACACCACAAACACAATGCCGCCAATAATCCATTCTTGATAGAGCTCAAACTGCTGAAACAGTGTGTCTACGCCCGTACCAAAGTAATATCCCATGCTCCCAAACAGTAAGGCCCATGCAAACACACTGATAGAATTCAATGCCAAATACCGCAATGAAGACACCGAGGTGGTACCTAGGATGACCGGGGTGATGATTCTAAAGCCGTAGAAAAAACGAAAGCCCAAAATGAGAAACAAATGGTGTTTATCTAATAACCGCATGATTTTTCGTGACTTGGCTTTCCAACGTGGTCGGTTTTCAATATACGCCTTGCCCTTTAAGCGACCGATATGAAAATACATTTGATCGGCGGCTAGGGTGCCAATAAAAGCAGCGATGATAACGCCAGTAAAATTCAGGTAGCCGCCATGTGCCAAGAAGCCGGAAAACACAAGCGTAGACTCACCTTCAAGGAAAGTGCCTAGGGTAATTGCGATGTAACCGACGTCTTGAATTAAGGCTTCAAAATCCATAGTGCTGCCTTCTGCTAAATGGGGTAGCGGGCCTCGGCGGGCATGAGGTGATGATAATCGAAGCGGCCGGAAAAATATGTAGTACCGGTCACCATTACCAATATTTTGCGCTACTAGCAGACTGGATCCTGATGAAATGGCTGTCCTTATGCAAGAGATGCTGCCAGATATATACCCAAAATAGGTGCATGGCATTTCCCAAGCTTTGTCTCAACACCATAAAAGCCAACAAACAGCTAGGGATTTAACTATTCTGGGGAGTTAGCAGTTGCCATAATCGGCGCATGGGGAGCAAAGTAATGGGCTTGGGGAACGGGTAATGAAATCGATGACACCATGCTTGAGACCATGGTGCGCCTTGCGAGCCTATACGGATTAGAAACCATTGCAGAGGGCGTAGAGACGTCAGATCAAAATGATTATCTAACCGACTTAGGCTGTGAGGCGTTTCAAGGGTTTTATTTTAGCAAGCCCATCGACGGTAAGGCTTTTGAAACCCCTGTGAAAGAAAAAGCTGTTTCCCTTGATGATGTCAATTTCGACAAGGTTTAACCCCCACAAATTGTTGCTATCATCCCACCTCGGCAACGCAGTGTCAGTGTGATAGGCTCCTGTCATATTTCATTACCCCTTGCGCAGGACGAATTATGCAGACCTCACAGGAATATTTCGCTCGACTTAATAAAGATTACTTGGCAGCTCACCGTAAAAAAGAAGACCTTTTTTGGTCAACCTATATGGGAACCAGTAATGACCATGCGGGTAGTGCGAAGGCAGAGACAGA